>SCPN01001529.1_pt1 | contig 116365 bp, 146 predicted proteins | sample 6106831 | NCBI WGS metagenome assembly SCPN01 (sample SAMN10720447, study PRJNA508395) | human gut metagenome | isolation source: Participant 1, 0 month | reverse complement strand
ATGCTGTATTTAAGTCATTCCACTTGAAAATAATTTTCGAAGCTCATAATAGTTATCTCCTTTATGAACATAGTATACTTGCTTTTTTAAGATGCGTCAATCGAATAATTGACATATGCCCTTTATAGGACTATTATATAAGAAAAGCGAGAAAGGAGCAATTTCATGCCGAGACCGGTAAAATGCAGAAAAGTCTGCCATTTCCCAAATGTTTTAGAATTTCTTCCGGCAGATGATACTGAGAAAAAAATGCCCATTGTTCTGACGGTAGATGAGTACGAGGACAATCCGTCTTTTGGACAAGAAAGGTTACAGTCAGGAGCAGTGTGCAGAATCTATGCAGATCCGCAAGAACGACGGTCCAACGGATTTTCGAGTTGCCAGAAAGAAAATAGCAGATGCTCTCATTGATGGACATCCGCTTAAAATTGATGGTGGGGATTTCATAATATGTGACGGTCAGAGCAGCGACTGCAGCTTTGGAGAATGTTACAAACATGAGATTTATCAAAAATATGCAGTAGAAAAAGGAGAAGGTATCATGAGAATAGCAGTAACATATGAAAATGGACAGATTTTCCAACACTTTGGAAACACAGAGACATTTAAGATTTACGATGTAGAGGAAGGAAAAGTGCTACATAGTAGTAGATACGAATGGAAGCGGACATGGTGCATTGGCAGGAGTTCTTAATGCCTTAAATGCCGATGTTTTGATCTGCGGCGGAATCGGAGGAGGTGCTCAGACTGCGTTAGCGGCAGCGGGCATTAAGCTTTTTGGCGGAGTTTCAGGAGATGCGGATAAAGCAGTAGAAGCTTTTATCAATGATACGCTTGATTATAATCTGGATGTGAAGTGTTCTCACCATGAGCACAACCATGGGGAAGGACATACGTGTGGTGAGCATGGATGCGGAAGCCATAGCTGTCATTAAGAAGAATCTACTTGTCGAAAGTAATGGATGGAATGTATAATATTGTTAATGATCCAGAGATATTTATTTTGGAAACAGCTTAATCAATTTGGGTATATAATGAAGGCGCATAAATACTAGTCACTTGGGCTTTAGTTTCATAATCGGAACTTTTATACCGGATATAAAGGGGTTAGAAGCACAAATGCGTTTGGCTCTCTGATATGCATGATTATGGCTATATATTCCGGTCATAAACTAATTGCTGGAAATAAAAAGACAATAAAACATACTGATTTTACGGAAGTGGAGGAATAATTGATGTTAGAGGTGGGAACAAAAGCACCGGACTTTGAATTGCCGGATCAGAATGGAAAATGCATAAATTAAGCGATTATGCAGGAAAAAGTAATCTTATATTTTTATCCAAAGGATAATACACCAGGATGTACGAAGCAGGCATGTGGCTTTTCTGAGCGTTATCCACAGTTTACTGAGAAGGGAGCTGTTATTCTCGGAGTAAGCAAGGACTCTGTAGCGTCTCACAAGAGATTTGAAGAAAAATACGGACTGGCATTTACTCTTTTAGCAGATCCGGAGCGCAAAGTCATTGAAGCATATGATGTATGGAAAGAAAAGAAAAACTATGGAAAAGTCTCTATGGGTGTGGTAAGAACAACGTATCTTATCAATGAACAGGGAGTTATCATTAAAGCCAATGATAAAGTCAAAGCAGCAAATGACCCTGAGAATATGCTTAAGGAATTAGATTAATGAAGATAATATTATCCCCTGCTAAAAAGATGATTACAGATACTGACAGCATAGCACCGGATGGATTGCCAGAATTTATTGATAAAACATTAGAGATACAAAGTTGGCTGAATTGTAAGTCCAAAGAAGAACTGAAGACTATCTGGAAATGTAATGAAAAAATTGCAGAACTGAACTTTAACAGATTGCAAAATATGGATATATACCATATGCTCACACCGGCTGTTTTATCATATGAAGGAATTGCTTTTCAATATATGGCACCATCCGTGTTTGAAAATAGTCAGTTTGAGTATGTACAAAATCATTTGAGAATATTATCAGCTTTTTATGGTGTTTTAAAACCTATGGACGGAGTAACGCCATATCGCTTGGAAATGCAGGCAAAGGTCGAAATAGGAGATGCAAAAAATCTGTATGAGTACTGGCATGATATGCTGTATCGTTCAGTAATTGATGAAAGCAGAATTATAATTAATCTTGCATCAAAGGAATATTCTAAATGTATAGAAAAGTATCTTACACCGAAGGATAAATATATTACAATTTCATTCTGCGAACAAGCCGGAACTAAACTGGTAACAAAAGGTACTTATGCTAAGATGGCTCGTGGTGAGATGGTTCGATTCATGGCGGAAAATGATATTGAAAATCCTGATGATATAAAAAAGTTTGACAGGCTTGGTTATATATTCAGGTCTGATTTATCATCAGATAGTAAATATGTTTTTGAACGCAAAATAGCATAATTATTTTAAGTTATCAAGAGAATATGATTTGAAAATAATAACTATTACTAATTTTATATTATAAGATAACCTGTAATAAAAAAGAGGACATATGGATTTATACATATCCATATATCCTCTTTTTTATTGATATTAATCTACAAGCTTGTCAAGCTCCTTGATATACTCAGTTTCACTTGATGTTTTATGAGTAGACTGTTTTGCATATAATCCGACAGAAGTCTGTGATTTCTTAATTGCCTGCATGGTTCCAGCACCGGCAACACAACCTCCGGGACATGCCATACCCTCAAGCAGATATCCGGGATACTTGCCTAAAGTTGCAAGTTTAAGAGCTGACGGCATTCCTTTAAACCTTCTGCGTTTGCTACCTTTACCTCTGATCCGGATGATCACGCTTTTATAACATTAACAACAGCCTGTGCCACACCTCCTGCGACTGCAAAGTTTCTTCCGTCTGTTGAAGCATCGCTGACACCTGCAGGATCTTCCTCGATGTTTTCAAGGTCCACATGCTTTGCAGAAAAAATACCGGTCATCTCTTCAAATGTGAGGACAAAATCCACTTCACTTCGTACACTGCGTCGCATAGCTTCAAGTTTTTTGGCAGCACATGGTCCGATAAATACCACGCGCGCATCTGGATTATGCTGCTTTATAAGACGTGCAGTGAGTGTCATAGGTGTAAGTGCCATTGAGATACATTTTGCATGCTCAGGGAAGAGTTTTTTAGCCATGACAGACCATGCCGGACAGCATGAGGTTGCCATGAAAGGAAGTTCATCCGGTACCTCTTTCAGGAAGTCCTCGGCCTCCTGCTTGGCACAGAGGTCTGCACCTATAGCTACTTCAAATACATCTGCAAAACCAAGAGCCTTCATGGCTGCACGTAGCTTTCCGGGAGTAACTTTTGGACCAAACTGTCCAACAAATGCAGAACAACTGCAGCATAGACCACCGGACTGTATAGCTCTGATAGTCTGGAAAATCTGGGATTTATCAGCAATCGCACCAAAAGGACAGTTTACAAGGCATTGTCCGCACGAAACACACTTGTCATAATCGATATTTGCTTTGCCGTTTTCGTCAGAAGAAATGGCATCCATGCCACAGGCCTTTGCACATGGACGTTCCTGAACAATAATTGCATTATATGAACATACGCTTGCACAGCGACCACACTTTATGCATTTTTCCTGGTCAATTACAGATTTTCCGGTTGTGCGATCCAGCGATACAGCATCTTTTGGACATACCTCCATGCATGGATGAGCCAGACATCCCTGACAGCCGTCTGTAACATGTACTCTTTTTTCAGGGCATGCATTACATGCAAATTTTATAACATTGATAAGAGGCGGCGTATAGTAGGTTTCATCTTTGTCGGCAGCCTCGATTCCATCTGATATAGGTGAATGCTCTGCAGCACTACGGTAAGGCAGACCCATTGCCAGACGAAGCCTCTCTCCGACTATAGCACGCTCCAAAAATACATCGTTCCTGAAATTTCCTTTTTCGCCAGGAATAATCTTGTATGGAAGAGCTTCCATACGATCTTTTACAGGCCATTCGGTATGATATGCCATACGCGCAACCTCTGTAAAGATTTTATGTCTGATTTCCTGAATTCGGGTTTCGACACCTCTCATTATTGATTCCTCCTTATAAAATAAAATCTCAATTTTCCTTATTGTATCAGATAAAATAAGCATTCTCAATAAATAGGCTGTACTTTTTATGATACATAAATACTAGATAATTAATGAATTTTAAACATGATTTTTTGCGTTTCTTTGAAAATAAAGGATAATATAAAATTTTTAAAATAGGAATGATTACTGTTTTCATATTGACTAAAGTACTATAATACTATATAATAATTATTGTCAATTAATTCTAATTAATAAGAATAAAAAGTTATAGAAGCAATTTAGATTTTATTTTTTACACATGGAAGGAGAAAAAGATGGAAGTAAAATATTATGTATGCAATCACTGTGGAAACATTATTGAAATGGTAAAGGATAAGGGCGTGCCGGTAGCAGATTTTTGTCTTTGCGATGGTGAGCAGGTAGAAGAAGTATATGCATATTGCAATCTGCATGGATTATGGAAATGCTAAGTATAGATATTGTTGGACTTACAGGAGCCTGTTCCTATGCTTTGGACTGCATAGAAGCAGAGTTGGTAAATATCAAAAACAAACATGGAAAAAGAGTGGCATATAGGTATACATGGCTGAATATTGGAAAATTCAAGGTGATGAATTACAAGATTTAGCCATGTGTGCTTTACTGCATGATAATGCTTTGACACAATATATTTCTGAGGAGCTTAAAAAGGATTCTGTTATTGACCTAAAAAAAGATTTATCTGAGGAAAAAACGAATCTCCATTGTATATATGGTGAAAAGAATATTACTAAACTTCCTTTTAAAACAGATGTTTCAAATGTGATTTTGTATCATCATGAACATGCCGATGGAACTGGCCCTTTTCAAAAAAAGTGGAATGAAATTCCATTGTTCGCAAGGATTATTCATCTTGCAGATATCATTGATATTATAAGAAATAGTATTGATTCTGATGATAATAGCTGGGATTTTATATGTCAATATCTTTCAAAAAATAAGGATAGTCTATTTGATTCGGAATGTGTTAATGCTTTTCTTCATGTATTCACAAAAGAATCGTTTATGTGTTTAAGTGATGATTCTTTTGAAACTAAGCTATGGGAAGCTATCCCAAGAGAAAAGCTGGTTTTTGATTGGGAAATGTGTAAAGATGTTGCAGATTTCTTTGCAAAGATTGTAGATTATAAATCTTCTTTTACAAGCAGACATTCTATAGGAGTAGCTGAAAAAGCATCCATGCTTGCCCAATATATGGGATATGATTCAATCACTGTACAGAAAATGTATTTAGCTGGTGCTCTGCATGATATAGGAAAAATGGCGGTAGGCAATGAAATTCTGGAAAAACCGGATAAGCTTGGATGATTTTCTAAAATGAAAATCATGCTGGTTATACATACCTAATATTATCAGAGGTTAATGATTTTGAAGAAATACGAGACTGGGCAGCTTTCCATCATGAAAAATTAAATGGAAAGGGGTATCCTTTTGGAAAAACTGCTGCTGAATTAAATGAACCGGAACGTATGATGGCATGTGTTGATATTTATCAGGCTCTTACGGAAGATAGACCTTATAAAAAAGGATTATCTCATGAAAAAACATGTGATATCCTTGATGACATGGCACAGAAAGATTTTATTGATTCGGATATTTCAAAGATAATTAGAGAATGTTTTGGAAGAAACCGATGATATATAAGATAATAGTGTTTTCCATTGTATACTTGTATTACGTGGATTTCAAAAGAAGAATAAGAATGAAAGTAGGATTAATTTATGTATGAAATGAAACCAGAATATTATATCGGCATAGATATGATTAGACAGAGCATAAGCAGTTGTTTAAATATGCAGATGATGCATATGAACTGCTTCATGACGAGAATACACCGGATAAATATGATAGAATTGACATGATACTTGAAGACCTTCGTGATTATACAGCGAAACATTTTAATGATGAAGAGCAGTATATGGAGTCTATTAATTATAAAAAATTATTTACTCAAAAAATTCAGCATCAGGAATTTATACACAAACTTGATGAATTTATTGAACATCACAATGATGAAATAAAAGATCAGGATGAACAGATTATGGGTATTTTAAAAGTATCTGCGAGTGGTTAGTTAATCACATCCTATATGTTGATGGTCAAATTGCAGAATTTGTATCAAAAATGTAATCTTTTGAATTACTAATAAATATTATATTTGATGGTCATAATATATCTTCAGTTGGAGAGAATACCTTTTGACCATCAAATCCACCTGTTTGTTTGACGGAGTAATGGATATGAAAATCAGAGAAGTGAATGAAAATAAAAAGTAGTTTATATCATTATTGCTATTAGCTGATGAACAGGAGAGCATGGTTGATCCTATCTTGAAAGGTAATATGTATGTACTTGAAGATGGTAATGTAAAAGCTGAATGTGTTGTCACCGATGAAGGTAACGGAATACTTGAAATCAAGAATATCGCAGATCGATGTTGATTTATGCTTTTATGTATGTATCAATTGAAGTGATAAACTTTATCAATAAGTCCGGGAGGACGCATAATAAGGGCGTTTGAGGGCATGAATTAGCAAGAACTGTATGAGATTAGGCTTGAATAACAGTATTTCCGGGAAATATAATGTTTTTTGTAAGTAAACTTTAACTAGAATTTTTGTAAATATATAGGAGGAAAACATTATGTCATTTAATTGGAAAGCTTCAGGATTATTCGCAGCAGGTGTTGCTTTTGGTACAGCTGGTATCAAGATTTTATCAAGCAAGGATGCTAAGCGTGCTTATACACAGTGTACAGCAGCTGCGCTTCGTGCTAAGGATTGTGTAATGAAGACTGTTAATACTGTTCAGGAGAATGCAGAGGATATTCTTGCTGAGGCTAAGAGTATCAACGAGGAGCGTGAGGCTAAGGCTGAGGCTGCTAAGGTTTCGGATGCATCTGAGGATGTATGCGAGTGTGCTGAGGCTGATGAGCAGGAAGCAGAGCAGGCTGAGGTTACAGCAGAGACTGCTGAGGCATAGAAGATAAGAGGCGGTCATATGAAATTTACGATTAAGCATGAGTCAAGAGGCCGTATGCGTGTTCATATGGAGCAGTACCGCATGACATATGAGCAGGCAGACACTCTGCTTTATGTGATTCACAATCACAGGAATGTTACCTTTGTAAAGGTTTATGACAGGACTGCTGATGCTGTGATTGAGTATGTAGGAGACAGAGAGCAGATTATAGAGCTGCTTCGCCACTTTCATTATGAGAGCGCCAATGTGCCACAGACTGTTATCAAGACATCAGGAAGAGAGCTTAATAATTCATATCAGGAAAAACTTATCGGAAGTGTTGTCTGGCATTACAGTAAAAAGCTCCTGCTGCCTTTGCCAATCAGGATAGCGCTTACTATTGGACGATCTGTAAAGTATATTGGAATTGGGCTTAAGTGTCTGCTGCAGAGAAAAATTGAGGTGCCGGTGCTTGATGCGACTGCCATCACGGTTTCTCTTATTACTAAGGATTTTTCTACCGCAAGCTCTATTATGTTTCTGCTTGGAATAGGTGAGCTCTTGGAGGAATGGACGCACAAGAAGTCTGTTGATGACCTGGCCAGAAGCATGTCGCTTAATGTGAGCAAGGTATGGCTCAGGACACCTGAGAATCAGGAGATACTCGTTGAGTCTTCAAAGATTGAAAAGGGCGACAAGGTTGTTGTCCACATGGGAAATGTCATACCATTCGACGGAGAGGTCTTAGATGGCGATGCGATGGTCAATCAGGCTTCCCTGACAGGTGAGTCGGTTCCGGTTCAAAGAACTGTCGGCAATACTGTGTTTGCAGGCACTGTTGTCGAGGAGGGCGAGATTACTATCAGGGTCAAGGAGGTTGAAGGAAACAACCGTTTTGACCAGATTGTTACTATGATAGAGGAGTCCGAAAAGCTTAAATCTGAGCTGGAGGGAAAGGCTGAGCACTATGCTGACAAGCTTGTGCCGTGGACGCTTGGAGCTACAGGGCTTACATATCTTCTGACAAGAAATGTGACAAAGGCTATGTCAATTCTCATGGTGGATTTCTGCTGTGCACTCAAGCTTGCTATGCCAATCTCTGTGCTTTCTGCTATCAGAGAGGCAAGCCTTTATAATGTAACAGTAAAGGGAGGAAAGTTCCTTGAGGCTGTTGCGAGGCTGATACCATCGTCTTTGACAAGACCGGTACACTCACAAAGGCACATCCGACTGTGGTTGATGTGGTGAACTTCAATAATGAGTATTCATCTGATGACATGCTTCGTGTAGCAGCCTGTCTGGAGGAGCATTTCCCTCATTCCATGGCAAAGGCAGTGGTAGACGCTGCTTCTAAGAAGGGGCTTTCCCACGAGGAAATGCATACAAAGGTGGAGTATATTGTGGCTCATGGAATTGCAACCTCCATCAATGGCAAGCGTACTGTTATAGGAAGCTATCATTTCGTCTTTGAGGATGAAAAATGTGTTGTTCCTGCAGGAAAGGAGCCATTGTTTGAGTCGCTTCCGCTGTATTATTCTCACCTGTATCTGGCTATTGAGGGTAACTTTCGGCAGTTATCTGTATTGAGGATCCTCTGCGTGATGAGGCAGCGGCGGTTGTTACTTCATTAAAGAAGGCGGGCATATCAAAGGTTGTCATGATGACAGGCGACAGTGAGCGTACAGCTTCTGTCATTGCGAAAAAAAGTGGGTGTAGATGAATATTACGCCGAGGTTTTACCTGAGGACAAGGCTGCCTTTGTGGAGAGAGAAAAGGCTAAGGGCAGAAAGGTCATTATGATTGGTGACGGCATAAATGATTCACCGGCTCTTTCAGCGGCAAATGTCGGTATTGCAATCAGTGACGGCGCTGAAATTGCACGCGAGATTGCTGATATTACGGTGGGCTCTGACGATCTCTACCAGATTGTAACTCTTAAATATATAAGTAATGCTCTTATGAAACGTATAAAGAGCAACTATCGAAAGATTGTTGGTTTTAACTCAGGGCTCATTGCTCTTGGTGTGGCAGGTGTGCTTCCGCCGACTACGACAGCACTTTTGCACAATGGATCGACAATTCTTATCAGTGTGAACAGTATGAAGAATCTGCTTGAGTAGATTTTGGATGTAGTACGGGGCGCTGCCCATAGGTACCCGCAGTGGCACCTATGCTACGCTACGTGGCTAAGATTCTGTACGAAATTATGCTTGATGGGTTTCTATGCTTGACGAAACCGTCGAAACGTGCCGTCCGTGGCGCGGTTCTCCTCGCCCCTGCCCTGCGTCCATGCAGGGGTGTTTCTGCGCTGTGCGCCTAGCGGCGCACGTTTCTAACGGGTTAAAGTCCCGAATCCGCCCGGTAGTGGGAAGGATATAGCCGAAGGCAAGGGTGTCCATCGTGAGATGGAATCTGAAGGAAGCTGGATGTGAGGAATATACCAACTCACGGGCAAATCTCTGGTCTGACGAACAGAAATCTCATATGAGGTCATGCATGTGGGTAAGACAGCAACCCATGTTAAAGCCCAATAACTACACGGAATAATGCATGATAAATGAGGCAGATGGATGGAGAGGAAGAAACGTGTGGTACCTAGGGAGGTCTGTGCGGTATGCCTTGAAAGAGGTAACCATTGCATAAAGCAATGCTGAACGCATAGAAGTCAGCAGAGGTCATAGTAGCCGAGAGGTGAAGGACCGAATCAGTAGGAGTCTTGAGTATGACCGAGAAAGGAGGAATGACCGTCTATGGCAGAAAACATTGAAAACAATGGCTGTTCGCAAAGAGATAATGCGGAACATGAAGGGTATGTGAAAGCGTCCAGGTCATTCAATCGGATATGGAAAGAAAGAGACAGTGCACAGCCGAGACTTTTGGAAACGATACTGTATAAAGACAACTTTAACAGAGCGTATAAGAGAGTTAAGGCAAACAAGGGAGCGCCGGGAATTGATGGCATGACCATTGAAGAGGCTCTTCCATATCTAAAGGAACATCAACAAGAGATAACTGACCGCATTTATCGTGGAAAGTATACTCCGTCTCCAGTAAGACGAGTTGAAATTCCCAAACCAGATGGTGGTGTGCGAAAGCTTGGCATACCAACAGTGATAGACCGTACACTTCAACAGGCAATAACAACAGTTAGTGCCAATCTATGAACCGCTGTTTGCAGATGGTAGCTATGGCTATCGTCCGAACAGAAGTGCAAAGATGCAATACTTAAGGTTAAGGGTATGCAGAACAAGGCTATACATTTGCTGTAGTCCTTGACTTGTCAAAGTACTTCGATACTCTTAATCACGAAATTCTCATCAATCTTCTCCGGAAGAATGTAAAGATGAACGTGTAGTACAGTTGATAAAGCGCTATCTGAAAAGCGGTGTAATGGAAAACAGGTGGTCATTGACACAGAGGAAGGCTCACCACAAGGTGGAAATCTATCACCATTGCTGGCAAACATCTACCTCAATGAGTTCGACCAGAATACCTGAAAGAGGTGTTCCATGCATAAGATATGCAGATGACATCGTGCTTCTTGCAAAGAGCAAGCGAGCATCAGAGAGACTCTTGGAAAGCAGTACAAAATATCTTGAGGAGAGGCTGAAACTTACAGTCAACCGAGAAAAGAGCCGTACAGTCAGCGTGTTTGCAATCCGAAATTTTAAATTCCTTGGCTTTGCATTGGGAAGGAACGGAAAAGGCATATATGTCCGAGTTCATCCGAAGTCATGGAAGAAGTTTAAGTCAGACTGAAGGAGTTGTCTTCCCGTAAGCGATGTCAGTCAATCAAGCCAAGCCTTGAGAAAATCAAAGTATATGCAAGAGGATGGCTTAACTACTACGGAATTGCAAGCATGAAGAACAACATAGATGATATCAACGGATGGCTCTATCACAGAATACGCATGTGCATATGGAAACAGTGGAAGAAACCTAGAACGAAATATAAAAATCTAGTCAAGCTGGGAATCCCAGAACACTATGCGGCAACAATAGCAAACAGTCGCAGAAAGTATTGGTATATCAGCAATAACAAAGCTGTGATTTGGGCGCTGAATAAAGAAAGACTGATAAACAGTGGCTTTTACGATTTAGCCACAGCCTATCAGTCTGTGCACGTCAACTATTGAAAGCGCCGTATACCGAACGGTACGTACGGTGCTGTGAGAGGACGGCGGTTAGTCACCGCCTCCTACTCGATTCATGGCATAATTTCTACAGTATCTAACTCACTGCGCTATTCGTTTTACGTGATAGTACATTACTACGCAGCCCAGCGGCAGCGCCCCTTTACGTTGTGGTGGAAATAATGTAGGAATTGTGATAAACTAACTGATAAGTAGTGCAGATTATTTTTATATGAGGTTAGATTAGTGCAGGTTGAAGAGGTTATAAGCAGGGTTGCAGAGCTTTGCAGACAGTATGATGCCCAAAAGATAATTTTATATGGTTCAAGAGCTAAAGGTACTGCATTGGAACGCAGTGATATTGATATAGCGGTATCGGGAGTGAAGGATTTTGATACGCTTTCTGATGAAGTGGAGGACTTACCTACCTTGTACAGTGTTGATTTACTGAATTTGGATACATGCAGGAATGATTTATTATTGGAGGATATCAGACAGTATGGACGCAAAATTTGAGAGACGTTTTAAATCTTTTTGTAATTCACTAGATGCGTTAGCTGAGGCCAGGCAGAGAGACCTTTCCGATTCGTTTGTTTTGAGTGGGACAAGTGCTAAATTTAGCATTACTTTTGATTTATCGTGGAAGGTAATGAAAGATATTCTGGTACAATATTATTCGATAACCGGGTTTTTACAGGTTCACCGCGAGAGGTGTTACGTGAATCCTTCAAGGCAAAGCTGATTTCTGATGATGCGTGGATGGATATGCTTAAGGTCAGAAATGAACTTGCACATGACTATGATTGTGAGGTTGTAAGGACACATTGTAATACAATTGTTGAAAAATATATTGATTTGTTTTATGATTTTAAGAATACGATAGATGAATTATTGAAGGTTGGATAAATTTTTACGTAGATATATTTAATGCACAAAATTAACACAATATAGTAATAAAAACATAGAATTAAAGATAGCGATGACAAATATAGAAGTTGAAATAAACGATAATTATATATGTGTATATGAGAGGCTTAATGACAATTGCATTAGGCTTCTTCATATGTATGGGAAAAATCCGGTGTGTGTGGTGCCGGATACGCTTGACGGCATGAGAGTGACGGAGCTTGCGGAGTATTGCTTTTCTTTCAAGAGCATGCCTGAAAAATTGAAAACAGAGCTTGGGATTGATGATATTCTGCGTCCCGATATGACGGAGCTGTGTGATGATTATATCGAGAGTGTCATATTGCCGGACGGAATGCAAAAGATTGGCAGGCTCTGCTTTTACAATTGTTCAAGGCTGTCTGTGCTTGAGCTGCCATCCGACATATGTGATGTGGATGGTGACGCTTTCATGAACTGCACAAAACTTTATATGCTTGTGATGAGAGGCTCACCGAAGGATAAGTCGTGTCTTAAGCAGATTCTTTCACAGATAAGCACTCTTGTGAGGGTTAGATGGGCTGACAGCTATGGAAATGCGATTGCGCAGGCATGTTTTTTCGAGTACGACCAGACATATGATGAGATTGGTCCTGCTCATATTTTTAAGCTGAACATGAACGGAGAAGGCTTTCGCGCCAGACAGGCTTTTATGGACCGCATGTTTGTGTGGAAGCAGTATGATGAAATATTTTCAGAGGCGATTGCGCAGGAGAGTGAGGATGATCTTTTAGATATGGCTTTTTACAGGCTTATTTATGCGTATGAGCTTTCAAAAGAAGCTAGGCAGCAGTTTTTGGAGTATATTGTCAATCATAAAAAAAGGCTGTCTGAGCTTATCATAAGAAAAAGGGATTCGGGTTTGCTGCAGAGTTTTCTGGAGCTTAAAGATGGTGAGGAGAATTTTATCGCGGATGTCCTGGCTGTTACTGATATGCTTGCACTTGCAGCACAGGATGAATGGAGTGAGGGCAGTGTGATTTTGCATAGATTTAAGAAGGAAAATCTGTCGGTATCCAGGAAGAGACGGTTTGAATTTTAAATTTAATAATAAATGAGGGGTAAAATACCTTTTGACCCTCATATCATGTGTATAGTGTAATAAATTTTAAAAATATTGCAGTAGAATAATACTCGCACCATTGGTGAGAGAAATGGAGAAGTATATGGGAAAGGAGGCAGCTTCATGAAAAAACATATCCAGACAGATTCAGAGTGGCAGGAGGAAATGTCACAGAAAATAATAGATGAAATACAGTGCGAGTTGTATCTCGACATGCCTTTTATGAAGCTGGCGCTCTCGGCTCTTTCACCAAAGGTGAACGAGCAGCTTTACTCCATGGCAACTGACGGCACATATATTTATTACAATCCAATCAGGCTGATTGATATATTTAAGAAAAATGGCATGTATCTGAACCGGGCTTATCTGCACAGTGTGCTGCACTGTCTGTTTTTTCACCTGTGGACTAAAGGTGAGAGGGATGAATTCCTGTGGAATACAGCATGTGATATAATGGTTGAGTATACGATTGATACAATGGAAAAGAAAAGCACAAAGCGTATCCTAAGTTATATAAGAAAAACCACGTATGAGAGGCTTAAAAAAGAGCATATCGTGATTGCTCCGGGAGCTTTGTACGCATGGCTATACAAGCAGTATGCAGAAATAAAGGCTGAAGAAATCACGGATATAGATGATATTGCAAACACAAAGGATAAAAATGAGCTTGCACTTCTGGCAAGGGAATTTTACACAGATGACCACGCTTTGTGGCCGGAGGAGAAAAACGACAATGCTATGCTACTAAGCTCATCCGAGGCTCAAAAGCAGTGGCAGAAAATATCCAGACAGACACGCATGGAGAAAAAACATTCAAAGGACAGTAAATCTGAGGGCGAGCAGGTAATGATGAGGGAACTGTCCGCGAAAAGAAGCAGACGAAGCTACAAGGAGTTTCTGCGCAGGTTTGCAGTGCTTCGTGAGGAGGTGCACGCAGATTACGATTCCTTTGATATGGGATATTACGCGTATGGACTTTCGCTTTACGGCAATATGCCGCTCATTGAGCCGCTTGAAACGAGGGAGACATACAAGATAAGGGATTTTGTCATAGTACTTGATACGAGCTATTCTGTGAGTGGGGAGCTGGTGGAGCACTTTTTACAGGAGACCTTTACAATTCTCACGGAGTCGGACAGCTTTTTTGTCAGGAATAAAATACGCATCATACAGTGTGATGATAGCGTAAAGACGGACGAGGAAATTACAGATGAAAAGCAGATTAAGCCGCTTTTAAACAAGTTTACGCTCGTAGGAGGCGGAGGCACAGATTTCAGACCGGCATTTTCGTATGTGAGAGACCTTCTGGATAAGGGAGAGCTTAAGAACATGTGCGGACTTATATATTTTACTGATGGCAAGGGAATTTTCCCGGCAAAGTGTCCATCGTACAAGTGCGCATTTGTGTCGGTTGGTGCATATGAGGGTAATGAGGTGCCGCCATGGGCGATGCAGGTGGAGCTGGAGGAAACAATATGAATATAAAACAGGCAAAAAACGAAGTGAAAAATACAGTGAAAGCATACCTGTCAAAGGATGCACATGGAGAGTACGTGATACCGCAGATCAGGCAGAGACCGATGCTCTTAATCGGACCGCCTGGTGTAGGCAAGACACAGATTATGGAGCAGATTGCAAGAGAGTGCAAAATAGGTCTTGTGGCATATACCATCACGCATCACACGCGTCAGTCGGCGGTAGGACTGCCGTTTATAAAGGAGCGTGAGTATGACGGAAAGAACTATTCCGTCACGGAATACACGATGAGTAGATTATAGCCAGCGTCTATGAAAAGATGGAAGCAACAGGGCTTAAGGAGGGCATACTTTTTATTGATGAGATAAACTGCGTGTCCGAGACACTTGCGCCTACGATGCTTCAGTTTTTGCAGTGCAAGACATTTGGTAACCAGGCTGTTCCCAAGGGCTGGGTGATTGTTGCGGCAGGAAATCCGCCTGAGTACAATAAATCAGTGCGCGATTTTGATATGGTTACGCTCGACCGTGTCAGATATATATCGATAGAAGCAGACTATCAGGTGTGGAAGGAATATGCCAGAGATGTGCATATCCATGATGCACTTTTAAGCTATCTTGAGCTTCACCCAAACAATTTTTACAGGGTGGAAACTGACGTGGACGGTATGAATTTCGTCACGGCAAGAGGCTGGGAGGATTTAAGCAGCCTGCTTAAGGTGTACGAGGCGGGAGAACTTGCAGTCACGGAGGATGTAATAGGTGAGTTTATCCACCATCCTGATATAGCAGAGGATGTGTACGCATATCTGGAAATCTACAGAAAATACAATGAGGATTACGGTGTAAGCGATATATTGTCCGGAAACGTGAAAAAGTCAGTATATAAACGTGTGTTTGATGCTGATTTCGATGAGAGAATCACTGTGGTGAATCTGCTTTTAAGCGGACTGACAGTTGTTTTTTCGGATGTGGCCAGAGAGCGGAAAATGGTGCAGCTATGGTATGAGTTTTTGAAGGAATACAGAAAGTCACAAAGAAGCCCTGAAGAGCAGCATGCGCTGTACAACAGTGCTGTGGAGCAGTTTTCAAAGAATATGGAGATATTGAAGGAGGGCTCTCTTATTTTGCCAAAGGAATATTACATCAGACAGGATGTATTAAGGCATATAAAGGGGGATTTTGATACGGTGATGGATGATTTTACCGAAGAATCAGAGAAGCTTTCAACTATGGAGGATGCTGCAGGAGAGAAGCTAAACCACGCATTTGATTTTGTGGAGGATGTATTCTCGGACGGGCCAGGAGATGCTTGTCTTTGTTACAGAGCTGACCATCACACCGGAAATCAGCAGCTTTTTAGCTGAGAACGAATGTGAAAAATTTGATATCTACAATGAAAAGCTCATGGTTGGAAGCAACAGGACAAGGCTTTTAAAGGAGCTGGAGAGATAAATTCTGTTGATGTATGCAGGGAAGATTTGAAGGAATTATCTATGATTTATATATTTAGCGCTTTTTATGCTGAGGCAAAAAATATAATAGACCACTATAGCTTAAAAAAGGAAAAAAGCCCTGAAATGGTCAGATTTGATGTGTTTGCAAATGAGAGTATCAGGCTTGTGATAACAGGCGTAGGAGAAATCAATGCGGCGGCAGCGGTTTCAAATATTGGTGGTGCGTATGTGGGATTTCACCGGATGATGAGATTTTGAATGTGGGGTGTGGCGCTGGTTTTAGCAGTGATATCTGTTTGGGCAGTATATTTCTGGGAAACAAGCTCACTGAGCAGATGACAGGGCGTACATTTTACCCCGATATGCTGATGAAAGCAAATTTCAGGGAGTGCGAAATAGTAACGGTCGCAAGGGTGCTTAATGAAGGGTGCGATTCGGTTGTATATGATATGGAGGCAGCCGCCGTTTATCAGGCAGCTGCGTTTTTCGTGGGACCGCATCGTATGCATTTTATAAAGCTTGTTTCAGATGCCGGTGAGAGAATTGATCAGTCGAAAATCACAGAGCTTTTTGCTTTGCAGGAAGACAAAATATGTGGCTATATTGATAGGCTTTTAAGTGCATGTGGTAATAAAACTTCAATAGATGATAAGACTAAAGGCGAAAATATGGCAGACGGCAATGCGACAGATGATACTAAATCCGCTTGGAATATTGACAGGCTGACCAGCGATATGCGCTGTTCCAAGGTAATGGGAGATCAGCTGGCACAGCTTATAAAGTATTGCAGACTAAGTGGTATAGATTATAAAGCTGTTCTGGATGAGTACTATACAAAGGGTTTGCTGCCGTGTGAGAGCAAGCGTGAAGGAAAGAAATGTCTGTTTGAATTGAAACAGAGATTGTTGTAAGAAGGAAATGTCAAATGTGCCAATACAATAAAATGTTTTCACATGTATATGTGGAAAAAGGCGTGGCCGAGCATCCACGTACAAAGCAGATTTTAGAAAAGCTGAATAATACAACAGTCATAGAAATTGACCACTACAAGGATGTTTTCTGCCGCAAAAAGCAGAGTATTTCTGCTCAAAGCAATGCCAAGGCGCTCATTCTGGCAGAGAATACAAGTGGCTGCATATATGAAGGTGCACCGGTGTGTCAGAGCTTTGGAAATGAGAATTTCTTACTATTGCTCATGCATGATGAACTGTATATTTGACTGCGAATACTGCTATTTAAAGGGCATGTATCCGTCTGGTAATCTTGTGGTGTTTGTAAATTTGGAGGATATTTTTGCGGAGCTTGAAGCACTTCTGGCGCAAAAAAGCATATATCTTTGCGTGTCATATGATGCAGACCTCGTGGCCATAGAGTCGCTTACCGGCTTTGTGAGGGAATGGATTGCTTTTACAAAGAAAGCATGATAATCTTACAATTGAAATCCGCACCAAGAGTGGCAGGTGTGATTTGTGGAGCAATTACGAAGCCTGTGACAGGGTAATTATTGCCTATACAGTTTCGCCTCAAAGGGTTGCAGCAGAGTATGAGCATTTTGCATCCGCACCTATGGAGCGGATGCAGGCAGCAAAATGTGCTATGGATAGTGGATCTCCAGTGCGATTGTGCTTTGATCCGATGATATACTGCAAGGACTGGAGAGGTGAATACAGCAGGCTGGTTGATGACGTATTTTCACAGATAGACGGTTCTAAGCTGTGGGATGTGAGTATCGGAAGCTTCCGCATATCTCAGGATTATCTGAAGAAAATGCGAAAGGACATGCCTCGTAGTGCTGTGGTGAATTTTCCATACGACAATGTGAATGGGTATTACCAGTATCCGGAAAATATACGAAGTGATATGGAAGAGTTTATGATACAGGCTGTATCCGAATATGTGGATAAAGACAGGATATTTATGTGGAAGTGATATTATTGCAATACATTTTCAATATATCACATGGTATAAAGGAGCAATCAGATGAACAAAGCAATTGTAACCGGGGCATCTTCCGGCATCGGAAAAGCTATATGCAGGCAGCTTGCAGCGAATGGCTGGTTGGTTTACGGAATAGGAAGAAGCTTCAATCAAAGTGATGATATCGCAGGGATAGAGCGTATAGTATGCGATATTACCGATACTGCAAAGCTCATCAAGACAATAAAAGAAATTAATAAAAATCATGACATATCACTTCTCATAAACAATGCAGGCGTCGGCTTTTACGCTCTTCATGAGGAACTTAATCCTGTAAAAATATCACAGATGGTGAGGACAAATCTTGAGGCACCGATGATTATCACAAATCTGCTGCTTCGCGATTTAAAGAAAAACCAAGGAACAATAATAAATATCTCATCAATCACTGCTGAAAAGACGAATCCGCACGGCTGTGCCTATGGTGCCACAAAGGCGGGGCTTACGAGCTTTTCCCACAGCCTGTTTGAGGAGGCGAGAAAGTACGGTGTGCGTGTGGTAAATTTAGAGCCTGATATGACCGATACCAATCTGTACAGGAATGCTGATTTTACAGTGGATGAAAATGAAGCTGCAAGAATACAGCCAAATGAGGTTGCAGACGCAGTGCTTTATGTTTTGGGGCAAAGAGAAGGCCTTGTGATGACAGATATCACCATAAGGCCACAGCTTCACAGAATTGCAAGAAAGTAAAGTGTTTATATTTTAAAAAGCATCAAATGCCATTCGAACGATTGACTTATAGTCATTAAGCGTCTGGCATTTTTTAATTTTCTTCCAGAGCTTTTCAGAGTCAGAAAACAGCCCATGCATATATGCCCAGATTTCCTTCATGCGGAAAATGGCATCCTTTTCACCGGAAAAGATGGACAGATAACCGGATAAAATCTCATCATGCCAGTTCTTTAAGCGCTCGCGAAGCTCGGCTTTATCCATGCTTATACCTTTTAGCTCTGCAATAAGAGCAGGATTTGCAAACAGTCCGCGGCCTATCATGATTTCATCAATATCAGGGAAGCAGTCGGTTAGTGCATTTAAACTATTAGTATCAGTGATATCTCCGTTGTAGCAGAGTGTTGTTTTATCAGGATTTATTTTCTGCATGGCGAGGGCGAAGTCATCCATGCGCGGCGTATTTTTATAAAAATCCTTCTGGACTCTCGGGTGCACGGTAAGCTCACTTATCGGATATTTACTGTATATTTCGATAAGCCTGGGCCATAGTTCATCATCGTTAAAGCCCACGCGGGTTTTTATTGAAACAGGAAAATCAGCTTTTGTATACAGCTCATCGAGGAAGCTATCCAGCATATCAGGATATGCGAGTATGCCGGAGCCTCGTTTCTTGGATACGACGGTGCCTGACGGACAGCCGAGATTTACATTTATCTCATCATATCCGTAAGGAACAAGCTGCCTGTGAAGGTCGATGACCTCGTCTGCCACTATAGACATGGCCTGCGGTATGAGAGTGATTCCGTCGTTGTTTACCGGGTCTATGTCTCTTTTTATCTTGGCATTCATGCGCTTTGCGGCAGGGATGAACGGTGTGTAGTATTTGTCTATGTAGTCAAAATGGTGGTGGAATGCGTTTCTTACTGTATATCCGGTCAGCCCTTGCATCGGTGCGAGAAAAAATTTCATGTGATTGTGAATCTCCTCATTTATGATTAATCAGATTACTACATGCTGCTTTCTCAGTGTAGTGCGGGTCACTAAGGGATACATCGAATTGCATGCATCGATGATACCTTTTGACCCTTTAATCATAATATGGGAAAAAGCCTGAAATGTAAACCCCCATAACGTGAAAAGAAGCCGAGGGAAGCGGCTTCTTTTCGAGGAGTTTAGTTTATGAAAAAATGTTTAAAAAAGGGAATTTGTAAAGGTGTATCTCCTTTACAAGTCTTACTATACTAAATAAATTTGTCCAAATTGTGTCCTTAATCGAAAAGAATAATAAAAAACTTAAATAATTTATGAAGAAAAAAGCTAAAAAAATCATTTGAATTTGCACATTGAATATATTGAAAAAAAATTGATAATTAGATACAATAGACAGTAAACGGGTAATTGTATCGGTTGAATACTTATGGTTAGGGAGCAGATAATATGAGTTATGCAGATAAAGTTTTTGTAGCGATGTGTCAGGATATTCTGGAAAATGGCACAAGCACTGAGGGAGAGCTGGTGCGTCCCCACTGGGAGGATGGCACAAGTGCCTATACAATAAAGAAGTTTGGTGTCGTCAACAGATATGATTTGTCAAAGGAGTTTCCGGCTATTACTTTAAGAAAGACATATATCAAGAGTGCAACGGATGAGCTTCTTTGGATATGGCAGAAGAAATCCAACAATATCCATGATTTAAAAAGCCATGTGTGGGATGAGTGGGCAGATGAGGATGGTTCAATCGGCAAGGCCTACGGATATCAGCTTGGTGTAAAGCATCAGTATAAGGAAGGCATGATGGATCAGGTGGACAGAGTCATTTATGATTTGAAGCATACACCTTTTTCAAGGAGAATACTTACCAATATATATGTGCATCAGGATCTGCATGAGATGAATCTGTATCCGTGCGCATACAGCATGACATTCAACGTGACACAGAAAAAAAGGGTGATGACAGGCTCACATTAAATGGTATCTTAAACCAGCGCTCACAGGATGTGCTTGCGGCGAACAATTGGAATGTATGCCAGTATGCGGTGCTTATGCATATGCTGGCGCAGGTGTGTGATATGAGAGTCGGAGAGCTGGTGCACGTGATTGCAGATGCACACATTTACGACAGGCATGTGCCAATTGTGAAGGAGCTGATTGAGAGACCACAGTACGATGCTCCAAAGTTCTGGCTCAATCCTGACATAAAGGATTTCTATCAGTTTACGACTGATGATATCAAGATAACAGACTATGTGACAGGTGAGCAGATTAAGGATATACCTATTGCGGTTTAAAGAATGTGGATATGAAGCAGTTATAAGAAGGTCATTGTTCACTACTTTGTGTGAACAGCAACGATTACAACAGGGAGAAAATCATGAATTTAATAGCAGCAGTTGACAATAACTGGGCAATTGGAAAAAACAACCAGTTGCTCGTTCGGATACCTATGGACCAGAAGTTTTTCCGCGAGATGACTACAGGAAAGGTTGTAGTCATGGGCAGAAAGACACTTGAGAGCTTTCCAAACAGCAGACCTCTTAAGAACAGAACCAACATAGTGCTCACACATAACCCATCCTATGAGGTGGAGGGCGCTGTCGTGGTTCACTCACTTGATGAGCTTCACAAGGAGCTTGAAAAATACAATTCAGAGGATATTTATATCATTGGTGGACAGAAAATTTATGAGCAGCTCGTGGATGAATGCGATGTAGCCCACATCACAAAGGTGGACTTCGAGTATGATGCGGATGCATATTTTCCAAATCTTGACGAGAAGCCTGAGTGGCAGATTACGGGAGACAGCGAAGAGCAGACATACTTTGATTTGGAGTTTTATTTCCTTCGATATGAGAAAGTAAAATAAACTATTAAATAGAAACGAGGATGACAGCAGTATGGACATCACAGGAAGAAAATTATTTGTAAAAGCATTGGAGGAGGAAGGCGTAGATACTATTTTTGCCTATCCGGGAGGAACGGTTACAGATTTATTCGATGAGTTATACAAGACTAATTCAATCAATCTGGTTCTGCCTAGACATGAGCAGGGCCTGATTCATGAGGCTGAGGGCTATGCCAAGTCTACAGGCAAGGTGGGTGTCTGCCTTGTGACAAGCGGTCCCGGTGCTACCAACACAGTTACAGGTCTTGCAGATGCACATTATGACAATGTGCCACTTGTGTGCTTTACAGGACAGGTACCGCTTCCACTTATCGGAAATGATGCCTTTCAGGAAGTGGATATAGTCGGAATCACCAGAAATATCACAAAGTATTCTGTTACAGTCCGTGACAGAAAGGAACTTGGAAAAATCATAAAGATGGCATTTCATATTGCAAGTACCGGAAAGCCGGGTCCTGTACTGATTGACTTGCCAAAGGATATACAGACCGCATCCGGTCCGGCAGAGTATCCGGACAAGGTGGAAATCAGAGGCTATCGTGTAAATGATACAGTACATGTCGGACAGCTTAAGCGTGCCTACAAGATGTTAAAGAGTGCCAAAAAACCGCTTATCCTTGCAGGAGGCGGTATAAATGTTGCCAGGGCAAATGAAAATCTGCGCCGTTTTGCGGAGGCAGAGAATGTGCCTGTTGTCACTACAATAATGGGTAAGGGAGCTATACCTACCACTCATCCGCTTTATGTGGGAAACTGTGGTATGCACGGCAAATATGCGGCAAACAAGGCAGTCAGTGAGTGTGATTTACTTTTTTCAATAGGTACACGATTTAATGACAGAATAACCGGTGACTTAAATGAGTTCGCTCCAAAGGCAAAGATTGTACATATTGATGTGGATACTGCATCTATTTCAAGAAATGTAGTGGTTGATGTTCCTATCGTTGCAGATGCCAATGTGGCGCTCGACAAGTTAAACGAGTGGGCTGAGCCGAAAAAGACTGCTGAGTGGCAGAAGCAGATTAAGGCATGGGATGAGGAAAATCCTCTTGGCATGAGAAGAGACAAGGGTATGACACCTCAGATGATTATGGAGCATATCAATAAGAACTATAAGGATGCAATCTACGTTACAGATGTAGGTCAGCATCAGATGTGGGCTACACAGTACTTAGAGCTTGACAGCAACAGCCAGCTTCTTACATCGGGAGGTCTTGGAACCATGGGCTTTGGTCTTCCGGCAGCAATAGGTGCAAAGATTGCAAATCCTGACAAGGATGTTGTATGCATAAGCGGTGACGGTGGACTTCAGATGAATATACAGGAGCTTGCCACCTCAGTTGTACAGGGAGCGGGAGTGACCATATGCGTGCTCAACAACTACTATCTGGGCATGGTGCGCCAGATGCAGCAGCTTTTTTATGGCAAGCGTTATTCTGCAACCTGCCTTCGAAGAAGAAAGGGCTGCCCGGATGAGTGCAAGGGACCAAACGAGGCATGTCCTCCATACACACCGGATTTTCTCAAGCTTGTTGAAAGCTATGGTGGACACGGAATCCGCGTGGAAAAGGAAGAGGATATCGATGCAGCCTTTGCAGAGGCCAAGAAATATAAGGATGTACCTGTAATTATTGAGTTTATGATAGCTACGGATGAGATTGTTCTTCCAATGGTCAAGAGCGGAAATCCTATGAGCGAAATGATTTTAAAGTAGGAGGTGCAGAAGATGAATAATAATGAAATGAAAAACAGATGGATTGCACTTTATGTGGAGAATGAGGTCGGTGTTTTAGCAAAGGTTTCAGGACTTTTCTCTGCAAAATCCTACAATTTACAGTCTCTTACGGTTGGAACCACAGAGGATGAGACTATTTCCAGAATGACTATTTGCGTTACAAGCGATGATATTACCTTTGAGCAGATAAAAAAGCAGCTCAACAGAATGGTTGAGGTCATCAAGGTTATTGACCTGACTGATGTGCCTCTGCATATGAAGGAAATACTCTATGTCAGGGTATCAAAGCTCACCCGCGAGGAAATCACCGATATCTTCCAGACAGCGCAGGTTTTTAATATTGACGTGGTAGACAAGAATGCCGACAGCGTGATCTTAGAGAGCAAGCTCACAGAGCACCGCAATGATGATCTTATAGCCCTGCTCAAGTCACAGTACAAGCATATCTCGGTTGTGCGCGGTGGTGCCGTGGCCATTGAAGCTATGAGTACCGGCTGCCGCTAGATTATATATAGAATCTTGTGACAGTAATGCGGGGACAATTTGTATGTGTTGTTGCACAATGTTTAAATTTGAGTAATATTAGCATAGAGTAAGGAATGAGGTCTGCATATGTATGTATTTGTAAGCGATTACGAAGTGACCTAGATTTCTGTTAGAATTATGCCATGAAACACAGAAATGCCCTGCCATGGAAGGCAGGGCAAGGCGTTATGCGCCATGGACGGCGCATAAAAGCCGGTTTCGTCAAGCATAGAAAACCTTAAAGCATAATTCTTACAGAATCTTGGCCACGTAGTACTGAGCGCACAAACACATACATATGCAGACCTCATTCCGTAGTATTGTCAATAAATTAGCGAGCCGCAACCTCAATAATTTCACCAACATACATAGTGTGCATATCGTGATCGCCGTACCATTGACGCATAATGGCTTTGTCTGTAAATGAAGCCTCTTCAATAGGCACAGCAGCCATCTTGCGACAGAGGAATACAAGATTTGCCTCATCCGGATATGGTATGCCATGGCGTGTAGCAGGAGTCAGACCGGCCTTTGACCATTTGTCTTCGCCGCGTCCTGAGTGAGCACCACAGTATTTTAAAGCATCGCGGTATTTCTCGCTAAGGAAAGAAAGTGAGAAAAACTCACCATTGTCTATGAAATCCTTAGTATATCTTGATTCCCTGATAAAAATAAATACGACATTTTTGCCCCAGAGGACACCGGTTCCACCCCATGAAACGGTCATGGTGTTTGATTTTTCCTTGTCGCCGGCTGTCACGAGAGCCCACTCCTTACTGAGCTTGGTGAATGGATTGATATCGAGCATGTCGATTGGATATGGTTGAAATGTATGCATAATTTTCCTCCTGAATATTAATAAAATTGACAAATGCTGCTAAGTGACATATAATACACTTAGTAAGGCAGTCGGTAGGTGAGTGCACTTCACCTGATCCGGCAAATTAAGTTAATAAGTTATCGTAAGAGATAGCCGTTCCCAGACTTTACCAGAGGCAGGACGGCTATTTCTTATGTTTTCTGTGAGTATCTATGTATGTCAGAATCGCTACCAGCATGATAACGAAAGTAAATAAGTCGTTCCAAGAAACCATAATAATCATCCTTTCCGTAAGACTCGGATCAGATGAGAGCACGTCCCCCAACCACCTTAGTAAGTGTATTGTATGCAGTGCAAGTCAGAAAAATCTGAGATTTTCCTGACTGTACGGGCAGTCGCCCTATCAAATTAAAAATATATAAAAAGTGCTCAGCAAGCTGGCATTTTTATATATTTTCAATTTGGCACTGCTCGTTGCTACGCTCATTATATCATATGCCACGCACTTTGTGCATATTATTGTAAAAAGATATTAAGGTAATAATATTCATGAAAAATCTGCACATTTTACAACAGGAGTCAATTGATGAGGGGCGGCTTCAGGTGAGAGTACGACAGAAAAACATGGGGACGCCGGTTGCGGATGCAAAGGTGTCAGTCAGCTATTCTCCGGGGATCCGCAGGGAAAGATAGAGGAGACTGACACCAACGAATCGGGAAGCATAGAGGCAGTTGAGATTGCCACTCCGCCACTTGAGTATTCTATGTCGCCCAGTGAGTCACAGCCGTATTCGGAGGTGACGGTAACTGTTTCGCTAACGGATACAGAAATATCACAGTTTCGGGCGTTGAGGTGATGCCCGACAGACTTTCCATACAGGATATTGAGCTGGAAGTACTTGATGCACCGGGAAATGATGTGGACAATATTGTTATTCCGGCACATACACTTTACGGTGATTATCCCGCCAAGATACCTGAGCCGGAGATTATGCCGGTTGCTGAGACCGGTGAGATTGTACTTAATCGTGTTGTGATTCCGGAATATGTTATTGTGCATGATGGGGCACCATCGGATTCCACAGCGGCAAATTATTATGTCAGATATAAGGATTACATCAAAAATGTAGCTTCCAGTGAGATATATGCGACCTGGCCTGATGACACTATAAGGGCAAATGTGCTTGCGATTATGTCATTTACGTTAAACAGGATATACACGGAGTTCTATCGGGGAAAGGGCTATAATTTTAATATCACTTCGTCCACGGCATATGACCACAAATTCATCTATGGCAGAAATATATATGACAATATCTCGCTGATAGTAAATGAAATGTTTGAAAACTATCTGTCGAGACCTAATGTGAAGCAGCCGATTCTGACGCAGTACTGTGACGGACAGAAGGTCTCCTGTCCGAGCTGGATGACACAGTGGGGATCTAAAAGTCTCGGTGACCAGGGCTACAGTGCAATTGAGATACTCAGATACTTCTACGGCAGCAACATGTATATCAATACCGCGGAGGCTGTATCAGGAATACCCGGCGTCATGGCCGGGCTACAATATAGGCATAGGCTCGTCAGGGCAGAATGTATACCAGATACAAAAACAGCTCGCCCGCATCGCAAAGGCATATCCGGCAATTCCGTCTATTGTACCGGATGGAATATACGGACCAAAGACAAAGGCTGCCGTGGAAAAATTTCAGGCTGTATTCGGACTTCCGGTATCAGGTGTGGTGGACTACAATACATGGTATGAGATATCAAATATATATGTCGCTGTGACACGTATTGCGGAGCTTGCTTAATTGAATTAAAGGAGCAAAACAGTGCTGGCAAGAGAAAAAATGATGTGATATTATATAAAATAAAAGTAACTATTCACAACCCTATTTTTCAGATAAAGAAAGACAATTTTATGAATACAGAAACCCAAAATTACAAGATAATTGTGGCATACGACGGCACACGCTACAAAGGCTGGCAGGTGCAGAAATCCACAGATGATACAATACAGGGAAAGCCAGCATGTGCTTTCCACACTGGCAGGAAAGCCGGTTGAGGTCATAGGCTCAGGGCGCACGGATGCGGGAGTGCATGCGGGCAGGTGTGGTGTTTCACGCCGGAAGCATTTTTCGGATGAGATATTTATATGGTGAATGAGCATCTGCCGGCAGATATTGCGGTGACAGATATTTCAAATGTGCCTGACAGATTTCATGCGTACAATGCTGTGTCAAAGACATATGTATACAATACACACCGGTATTGTGTCAGATGTGTTCAGGAGAAAATATGTATACGACTATGATAAGCCGCTTGACACAGACCGGATGAAAAGCAGCAGCGTATCTTCTCGGAGAGCATGATTTTAAAGCCTTTTGTGGCAACAAACATATGAAAGTCAACGATCAGGACGATTTTTTATTGATATAGAAAAACAGGCGCTGATATTGTTATCAGCTACCGGAGATGGATTTTACAGAATATGATAAGAATCATCACAGGAACGCTTATCGAGGTGGGCGATGGAAGGAAAACCGGATGCTGATGGAAATTTTAGCTTCAAAGGATAGGGCACAGGCAGGCTACACAGCACCGGCGTGGGCTGAGAGAAAGGGTAGATTATGGCAAAGTGGTATGTTAGTGCGAAGAAGGCTGATTTTGCGGCAAAGCGAAGTTTGGAATAGATCAGGTGACGGCGGAGCGGATAATCAGAAACAGAGGTGTTATAGGAGATGACGCGGTAAATGAATTTTTAAACGGCAAAATCTCAGACATTGCAGACCCGGCTCTTTTAAAGGATGGTCAGAGGCTGGTTGACATTCTTGCCCAAAAGATAGCTGACAAGGCCAAAATCAGGATAATCGGCGACTATGATATAGACGGAGTGATGTCTACATATATTCTTGTGAAGGCACTTAAAAGAGCCGGTGCATGTGTGGATTATATGATTCCCGACAGAGTGAAGGATGGCTATGGTTTGAATGTGCATCTGATTGACAAGGCATATGAAGGACGGGATAGACACTGTGGTCACCTGTGACAACGGAATTGCGGCGATTGAGGAAATCGCCCATGCAAAGGAGCTTGGAATGACAGTTCTTGTAACAGACCACCATGCAGTGCCTTTTGAAGATATAAAGGGTATAAAGATTTACAAGGAGAGCAAAGCAGATGCCGTTGTAAATCCGCATCAGATAGAGTGCAGCTATCCGTACAAGGAGCTTTGCGGAGCAGGCTGTTGCCTGGAAAATTGTCATATTACTATATAGAAAAATCGGCATAGATGAGAAAGAGGCCATGGATTTTATAGAGAATGTGGCATTTGCAACAGTCGGTGATGTAATGCCGCTGACGGGTGAAAACCGTATACTCGTAAAGGCCGGTTTAAAGAGTATTCATCATACGACAAATATCGGCATGAAAGCCCTGCTTGAATGTTGTAATATAGAGGCTGAAAATGTAGATGCATATCATTTTGGATTTGTTCTTGGACCCTGTGTCAATGCGACAGGCCGTCTGGATACAGCCAAAAGAGCACTTGAGCTGTTTTTATGTGACAGGCAGGAGGAGGCCATGCGCATCGCATCAGAGCTTGTAGCACTCAATGATGACAGAAGGAAATGACTGCAAAGGGCGTGAAAACCGCAGTTGAGATATATGAGAGGGACAATTACGAAAAAGACAGGGTGCTTGTCATATATCTGCCGGATGTGCATGAGAGCATAGCTGGAATCATAGCAGGCCGTATCAGGGAGAAATACAATAAGCCAACCTTTATACTCACAAAGAGTGAGGACGGAGTAAAGGGCTCAGGCCGCTCGATAGAGGAGTACTCCATGTATGAGGAAATGTGCAAATGCAGTGAGCTGTTCACGAAGTTTGGTGGCCACCCGATGGCTGCAGGACTTTCACTGCCACAAGAAAACGTTGAGCCATTCCGTCAGAAAATAAATGAGTATGCATCGCTTACTGACGATGACCTCGTGCCTAAAATACATATAGATGTGCCGATGCCGGTGGATTATGTATCAATGAGACTGGTGTCTGAGTTTTCAGTACTGGCACCGTTTGGAAAGGACAATCCAAAGCCTGTTTTTGCAGACAAAAATCTACGTGTGAGCCGCATGTGGGTAGTTGGTAAAAACAACAATGTGCTTAGGCTTTCTTTGATATCCTCATATGGCACGCCAATCAATGCAATTTATTTTGGTGATATAGAAAGTTTTTTTGACTATATCAGGCAAAGGTTTGGTTCGGACGCGCTTGAAGCTGCACAAAGAGGAAGGTTCAATAATATAGTGCTGTCCGTAGTATATTCACCAAAGATAAATGTATTCAGGGAAAATGAGTCACTGCAGTTTGAAATACAGTATTATAAGTGATATTATATTCTAAAAAGGTAACTGGTAAAGGAGACAGATACTACGTCGTTCTGTAATTCAACGTTAAGATTGCTAATAATAAAGCAATGGTGGTATAGGAATTGACTTGGTTTAAAAGACTTGGGATTGTTTCCAATGGTAAAACTTATAAAATGCCATCAATAAGTCAACAAGAATCAAAAATTGGAAAAAGAAACTGGCGTAGAGAACAAAGATGTCTCACGAAATATGAGAACTTAAAGAAAGGAGAGTCCACTCAAAAGAATATACAAAAGCAAAAGCTCAAAGTACAAAGACTTCATCATAAAATAGATAATATCCGGTAATTGATTATATCAATAAATCAATAGCGAGATAGTGAAACCAAGCCATCTTATATAACTATTGAAAATTTGAATGTATCAGGAATGATGAAGAACAGCCATCTTCAAAAGCTGTTGCGTCACAGAAGTTCTTAACTTAGAACCGCTTAAAGCAAAATGTGATGAAATGGTATTGAATTCAGTCGTAGACAGATGGTATCCATCATCCAAAATACGTCATTGCTGCGTTACCAAGAAAGATTTGAAGCTTTCAGATAGAATATATCGTTGTGGATTGTATTATGTTGAGGATAGGGATTTCAATGCTGCTCTTTAATTCAAGAGATGCCTTTAAACGCTTGCATAATAAACGCAAACGTAAGTATATGTATTGCGGGCTATCGCAGGAATTTACGACTGTGGATGGTAACGAACTTGTGAGTAGCGTATGTTTATAATCGCCAGCTAATACACATCGAAGCAGTAAGAAGTGCATCCGCCATAAGGACTTTTAATTTTCGATGTTTGAGTATATTTGAAACACATTTTGAGTGGCAGAATAGATCAGTTTGTAAAGGATGAGCAAAGATTGTTGAGGAATGCAGGTAGGCGAAGGAACAATTGGATAATGACAGGGGATTTTTTGAGAATGTAAATGCAAAGTCAAAGCTTATAGAGGCTGATTTTGATGAGCTGGAGAAATCAAGACAGCTTGAGGAGTCATCCCTTAAGCAGCTGAAGTGATAATGCAAATAATGTTGTGGAATTTTCAAAATGACGCATTAGCATCGAACGACAGCTTTGACAGAGTGTAAAGTACGCGGATATCTACAGCCCGAGAGAGCGCAAAGGCAATTGCCACACAGCATGAGGATACATGTGCGCTTGTCGAAAACAATAAGCATTTTACAGCTCCGGCTAAGAGCTTGTCAGAGACATCGGACAGGCTTGAGGAGCATGTGGATAGCTGTGCGGATATAGCTGCGCAGATGTGAAGGAGCAGAACAAAGCGGATTATGCTCACCCATCATGCTATAGAGGCGCGCCGAGCATAAAAGCCGTTGTAGAGTAATGGGTATAAGGGAGGCATCTGTTTCATATGACAGTGCAATCGATGCTGTGAAACAGGAACTCAGAGGCAAAAGAGATTAGTGCAACTTAAAGAGCGTACACCCTTGTAGGCTCTAAAGGACAACAATGTTGCCACAACAAAGCTCATGAAGCAGGGAGTAGAACTCAATCATGTGTTTTCACAGTGTGATGAGATTTCAGTTGACATGATAGAAGCGTGCAGACAGCAGATTGTGTCAATCCGCAATACACAGGAGGAGATTATCAAGTTTGAGGAGCGCAATAAGCTGCAGATAGAAGATGCATACGCAGAAATTTCACTCAGAGGAAAAATTCAGTAGAAATAAAATAACTGTGGACAAGGTGCTCGACTACAGCAGGGAGAGAGTAAGATAACAGGACAGATATGCAGACTTTGAGTGTCATGCATTTTTATGAGTGAAATATAAAAAGACATCAACCGGTGTAAATTCCGGCTGATGTCTTTTTGAGTTGAAAGCTGCAATTATTAAATCAAACACGAACCTTGCTGTTTGCTGTATCCTGGAAGCTTCCGCTCTTCTGTGGCAGATGCATCCAGTTTTTGATGTAGACCACATTGTACATAACGAAAGCAAGCATAAAGGCTGTAGAAACGTCAAATACTGAGTGCTGTTTGATAAACATGGTAGACAGTATAATCAGAACACAAAGCACTAAGGATGCGTGCTGAACGTGCTTTTTTTATCCTTGAAATAGCTGCTGTGCATCACCGCAAAAAAAAAAAAAATGAATGCCGAGCGAATTGTATACGTGAATGCTCGGAAACAGGTTCGTCGGTGTGTCAGTGGAGTAAAGCCACTCGCAAAGCGCTGTAAACATATTGTGGTGCGTGAAATAATAAGGTCCTTAAATTGTGACCATTAGCGGTGATTGAAATAAACGCATACGGTCATACCGGTGTATATAAAAACGCACACAGTCTGTAAAATTCTTTTTTGTCATGTAATGCCGTGAAAGCAATTCCAAAGGCCACATAGCCAAACCACATGATATAAGGAATAACAAAGTATTCACAAAACGGTATATAATCATCTATCGGAAGATGAATCAAGTGATAATGTGTGGTAACAGTGCGCTCTAAATATCCAAACCAGGTCAGATATATGATAAAGTATGATAAAATCCACACATGCTTGTAGCGGTTGAAAAGCTCTATAAGCTTATTCTGTATTTTCTTCATAAAACCACCTTTTTAATCCGCTTGAAATTATAACACTGAAAAATAATTCAAACAACACCAAAACAAAAGACTTAATAAATTTTATGAAAAAATTAATAATTGAGACCTTATATAATGAGCTTTTTGTGAAATATTTATCTGCAGCAAAAAGCATAGGATATAACCTGTGGGCTAATCAGCATAAAGAATACAAAATCCCATGGTGCAAGAGCTATACAATCGCCTGCTGATACTGTACTGTCATCGCAAAGCTTCTTGAGGCCGTCAGCATGGCAGGTAACAGTCTGCTCATCATCCGAGTAGTTAAGCAGATAAATGATTTCTTTCGCCCTGCATATTGGTGCCGCGCTTTATGACAACGGGATAAGAAGCATCAAATTCATTTTTTTGCTCGCCGAAGAAAAGCTTTAGGGCTTCTATCAGCGTGTCCTCACCAAAGCAGATACGCACATGACTTACCATAGCTGTTTTGGGTGATAGCAGCGTGTACTCCCCAGTGCTTGTGATCATACATAGCAACAGGCGTGGCAGTGGTACAGTCGACCATCTCCATCCAGTCACGCGCTTTTGACGATTTGCCGCCACAACTTACGGTGACATTGTCAGGCAGGGTGAACTCATCGTATTGTATGCCGAGAGACTTGTTTATAATATAAGGCTGTACGTCATGGCGTATTTTTAAGGTGTTCATCCGAAAAAGCAGATTTAAACGTCACCACCATATTGCCGCCGTTTGCAACAAATTCATTTAAGGCATTGAGTACCTCATCTGTTGCGCTATAGAGTGCAGGCACAAGTATATTCTCATATGAAGCAAAAAGTGCCGGGTTGGCAGGAATCACGTCGTACTCAATGTTCATCAGATACAGGGCATCGCAAAGCCATCTGAAAACGGTATTGTAATTGGAGTCACTTCCGTTGTTCAGCTTAAATTCATTAAGCCCTGTAAGAGAGGCGTTGTCAGCAATAACCGCAAACCTGTTTGTCTTTTTTAAATTTACCAGCCTGTGTCCGTATTTTTTTAGTTCGTTTCCGATAACACTGCACTCCTTATAAAGCCGGTTCGGTCTAAGATCGTGGGAGAGCACGCCCTTCCAGTAGCTTTCTATGGCATTGTGGATAGAATGCCAGTGCCAGTATTCAACCATGCATGCACCGTTTGCAATGTGGCTTATGGCCTGCAGGCGCAGTTGTCCCGGATAAGGAAGCCATGGGTGATTTCCGGCTGCCTCGGTCTCAAGTACCAGATAGTTATCGCCTTTTATGCCCCTTGCAATATTGCCGCAGGCGGTAATCTCGCGGCCGCTCAGACTGCTCTGGGAAGGGTGATATATATCGCAGCCTGCGATATCCATACACTTGGCAGCCTCGTACTGATTGACCTCCGGCTGCATGCCGTAAGAGTAATCGTGCCATTCAAAGTCGAAATTGTGAGTGATGAACTGGTCATCTCTCTTGTATTTTTTGACGATATCGGCCTGCCATGCAAAAAAGTCTGTAACGAGCTTTCTCTGGAATTTTTTGTATTCCGCATCAAGACTCATATTTATAGTGCCGCGGATATCAGGAAAGGCATCCCAGTCATCCACACGGTTGCTCCAGTAATCAAGTCCAAACTCCCTGTTAAACTCGTCAATGTCAGGAAATTCATTTTTCAGATATTCTACGAATTTAGCCTGTGCGTATTTGGAACAGGTGTCATAAGGCTTTGTCTCATTGTCGAGCTGGAAACCGATCACGCAGTCGTAGTCCTTTACCTGCTCCATGAGCTTTTCAATGATAATCTGTGCATGGTGCAGATAGTCAGGGTTTGTGATATCCATGTTCTGGCGGTGACCGTAGAGCTCTTTGCCGTTATGTGTTACAGCGAGAATATCGGGATATTTTTTTGCAAGCCATGATGGAATAGCATATGTAGGTGTTCCGACAATGACATTCAGCTCATATTTTGCTGCGCAGTCAAGCATACGGTGCAGGTGTGTAAAATCAAATACTCCCTCCTCAGGCTCCCATGTGCTCCAGGTGGATTCGGCAATCCTGATAACATTCATGCCGGCATCGCGTATCATCTTAAAATCTGTTTCTATGCGGTCGTAAGGCATATATTCGTCGTAATATGCCACGCCATATAATATTTCGTTAAAATTCATTTATATGTACATCCTTTTGACCTTTAATCATACTATAAATATACGTTAGTAAATGAATGGTGTAAACATTAAATCATCAGAAAGTAAAATGTTGAGCGAATATGCGTGGAAGAATGAGTCAGTTGCGCAAAAATTGCATGTCTGGGATGACAAGTGTATGAAGATAGGTTATAATGAAAAACAATAGAGTTGCGCAACAAATAAAAGTTGTTCAGTGATTAATCACATATAGATGAAAGAGGCGGGCAGAATGAGTAACAATATCACGATATCAGATGTAGCAGAGGCACTTGGCGTTTCAAAGACAACAGTAAGCAGGGCTATATCGGGAAAGGGCAGGATAGGCGCTGCAACAAGAAAAAGAGTGCTTGAATATATACAGGAGCATGATTATAAACCTAATGTAATAGCCAGGGGGCTTGCACAGTCAAAGACATTTAATATATGTGTGGTGATGCCGGGAGGATTATGCACTTGTCGATCTGCCATTTTTTCCAGGAAGCTATAATGGGAATTCAGGAGATAGCAGGTATGATGGAATACGATCTTTTACTTTGTATAGGCTCAGGCAATGATATGGCGGGGCTTAGGCGTATCATACAGAATCATAAGGTGGATGGAGTGGTGCTGCTTCGCACGATGGTAGATGATCCACAGGTGACATTCTTGCAGGAGCGCAGGATACCGTTTGTTACAGCTGGCTCATGCAAATATAAGGATGTAAAGCAGATTGACCATGACCATAGAAGTGCCTGCAGGGAGCTGACGTCAATTATGCTCATGCGTGGCATGAAAAATATGGCGCTTCTCGGTGGAAGCGAGGATATTGTTGTAAATCAGACCAGATACGCAGGCGTAGTGGATGCCCATGAGCTGTTTGGAAAGAAAATAAATGACAATCTTGTATTTTTAAATCTTGAAGGAAAAGCATATGTCGAAAAGGCTGTAGATGATGCAATTGACAGGGGCTGCGACTGTCTGCTGTGTATGGATGATGCAGTCTGTGCGCAGGTCATGAGACGGCTCCGCGAAAGGCATATAAAGGTGCCGCAGCAGGTGAAGGTGGCTTCATTTTACAACAGCTCAGTGCTGGAAAATAATGTGCCGTCCATTACATCGCTTTCATTTGATTCAAAGGAGCTTGGAGCAAGAGCCTGTAAGAATCTGCTCAGACAGATAGAGGGTGAAGAGACTGAGAACAGGACACTTCTGCCGTATGAGGTAGTGTTAAAGGAGTCCACACAGTAATAGTAAAGCCGGAGCCGACAAATTGTCAGACTCCGGCTTTTGCTTTATATGGTTTTAAAACTGTTAAATCATCGCCAGATAAACCGTCGCGAGTGACACAACAATCTGGATAATTGCAAATCTGAAAACGACCTGTGCATTTGACCAGCCGAGCTTCTTTCTGACGTGGTCATGGATAGGAGTTGTGGTATTCTTTAAAATATGTATCTTCAAAAATCTAAGAAGAGAAACCTTTACGAGTCCAAGTCCACCGTCGATGATAAGCACGAGGGCTGCCAGTATGTAGATGAATGGGCTTTGAGATTTAAGAGCACAAATAGCTATGAATATACCCATGGCTCTTGAGCCCGCATCACCCATCAAAAGCTTGCTTGGTGTGGCATTGTACCACAGATATCCGAGCAGACATACCGCAAATAATAAAATACAATAGTTGAAGCTGTCAGCTATTTTGAGCACTGAATCAAGCACGAAGAAGGTCATTATAGTAATGATGGTAAGTGTTCCGGAAAGACCATCAACACCGTCTGAACAGTTTGTGACATTGATTGATACCCAGACTAAGATGACTGTGAGTATTCCAAACACAACAGGTGGAATATTTACAGAGCCGCCAAATATGGCAAAGGTGATTGTGCTTGAGTTGAAATGCAGATACACAACTGCCACAACAATTGCAACCGCAAAATCAAGTGCGCCCTTTAAATACTCGCCCCATGGCTTTTCTGCCGCATCGTCAAAGTAGCCTGTGAGCATCTCAATAACTATAAGCACAAGATAAATGGCAATCTCTGCATTGATTTGTGAGAAAAGCAGTGCCGATATCACAAATGTGAATATAAAGATAATACCGGCTCCTCTCGGCTTCCCGGCTGAAAGCTTTCCGTCCACAGCAAACTGTCTGCCGAGGTCCTTTGGTAAAAATTTATTTAATTTTGCAATAGCAATACATGTGAGTGCGAATGCAAAAATCACTCCGATGAAAGCTATTATCGACATATCTGCCGAAGTCAAATAAGAAATCATATAGTCCTCCTTTGATATTGTATTACAACCTCATTCATTATATTAGTCTGACAAAAAAAAGTAAAGTTTTACTTGCAATTTTAAATAATTGTGTTATTATACTTATATGCTTTAAAGCGTTGAAGCATTAAAACTTTAAATTGTAACATCTAGCTACAGTAATATTTATATTTGTTACAATAATATTTATACTTGGAGGAAACAAAAATGGCTCAGAAAGGTGATTTAATGACAGCACGCCCTGATATCCGCGTGCTTGACGCTACCATTAGGGATGGAGGACTGGTAAACAACTTTATGTTTACAGATGATTTTATCAATGCTCTTTATCGTGCAAACGTAAAGGCAGGCATCGACTATATGGAGTTTGGATATAAAGCATCTAAGGAGCTTTTTGATGTAAATAAATTCGGCAAATGGAAGTTCTGTGATGAGGCAGCTATCCGTGAGATAGTCGGGGACAACAACTCTGATATGAAGATTTCTGTCATGGCGGATGTCGGCAGATGTGACTACAAGAAGGATATTCTCCCTCGGGAGGACAGTGTGATTGACATGGTGCGTGTGGCTACATATGTACATCAGATGCCAGCAGCAATCGAGATGATTGAGGATGCCAAGTCCAAGGGCTACGAGGTAACCTGTAACATCATGGCTATCTCAAATACACAGGAATCAGACTTAGACCAGGCACTTGACATGGTTGCCAAGAGCTCTGCAGACGGCATATACATCGTAGACAGCTACGGAGCTCTCTATCCTGAGCAGATTCGCCGCACTGCCGATAAATACACAGAAATTGCTGAGGCAAACGGAAAGTTCGTAGGAATGCATGCGCACAATAATCAGCAGCTTGCATTTGCAAACACCATAGAGGCAGCAGCCCAGGGAGTCAGCCTGTTGGATGCAACAATGATGGGCATGGGACGAGGCGCAGGAAACTGTGCGATGGAGCTTTTACTCAGCTTCCTCAAAAATCCAAAATACAACGTATTCCCTGTACTCAAATTCATTGAAGAGCATATGCTTCCGCTCAAGGAGAGCGGTGCTGTATGGGGCTACGATATTCCATACCTGCTCACAGGACGCTTAAATCAGCATCCATCAGCAGCCATTGACTACATCAAGTCAGGCGAGACACATTACGCTGATTTCTACACAGATTTGCTTGATAAATAAAAAAAGATAGATGTATATAAATAAATCCGCTATGCCAGATTTTGGTGTAGCGGATTGTTTTTATGCGCGTGAAAACCAAAGAGTAATGCGAAACTCGGTATTATTATGTGAAACAATAGCCCGCCCATTCATCTGCTTCATCATAAGGGTAATATTTCTGATACCCATGCCGGTGGTATTAAACAGAGAGCTTTTATCTGCGATATGGTTTGTTATCTCGATACCTGCATCTTTACTCCGGTAGATAGAGCTTATGCAGACAGGCGCTTTGTTATCTGCATATTTGCATATATTGTTTGTTATATTGTTAAAAATCCGTCCGAGAAAGTTTGAGTTTACAGTGATTTTAAAATCCTTCCATATGAGCTTTTCTATATCAAGTGAAAAACTGTTTTCACGGAGGATAAAAGCCATCTCAGAAAGATAGTCACCTATTGCACTTTCCATATTGCATGGAGCGTCAAGCTCAAGAGCTTCTTCGTTGCAGGCAAGTGAATAGTCAAAAAGCTGGTCGGTAAGGCCTTTTATTTCGCATATTTTATTGAAAATCACATCTATGTGTTCAGTGGGAATCGCACCCTTTTTATTTTCCATTTTGATAATTTCAGCGTATGACTGCAGCCCTGCGAGAGGAGTGCGGATATCGTGTGCCATGCTTCGTATCAGCATATTTTTTTCATTGATCAATTCGGTTTCAGACTGCTCGACAACGTTTAAAGTGCCATATATTTGTGTGAGAATATGCCTGAAAATGAAAAACAAAATCACTATTGCTGTAATTAAAGTGAAGAGAGCATCACAAATAAGCAAAGTTTTGAGATATTTGTCCTGATAGTTATTATATATAAAAATTTTAGCTGTCCTGTCACTAAAGTTTAACGCTGTAAGATAAACAGATATTTTCTGATTATATAATAATAGATTTTGGGGCTTTTTGAGACTTAAATATTCTGTTGAAGCGTAATATGTTTCATTGTCAATGGATATGAGAAAAAATTCGGGCTTTTCTCTTTGAATCCATGCTTCAATGCTTTTAAAGTCGTTTGACGAAACCTTATTGTCAGACACATATTTTTGAAAGCTGGTAATATACGCAGCTTGTGTATTGTAAATATAGCTGTCGGAGCTTACATATTCATTTATTATTTTTTCCCCGCAAAGGTATATAGCTGTAAATACAGTAATTGAAATCAACAAAGCTATTAAAAATGAAATCAATAAGCTGCTTATGTATTCCTTATATCCGTTAAATTTATTCTTCAAATTTATATCCCTTTCCCCACACTGTTTTAATCAGGTGGGCACAGCCACAGCCGGCTTCAAGCTTATTGCGCAGATTTTTAATATGAACCATAATGGTGTTATTGGAAAACTGTGTATACGGTTCATTCCAGACGCTTTCAAATATATTTTGTGTTGAAAATGTCTTTGTCGGATGTGAAATTAACAGCAGAAGAATCTGATATTCTTTATCCGTGAGAGCAAGCTGTCTGCCATCGTAACTGACATTGTTGCATTTTGTGTCTAAGGTTAAGCCACATCGTTCAATAGTGGATGAAGCGGTGGTGTCTGATGCATCTGCATTGTCGTAGACGCGACATCTTCTGATAAGAGCCTGAATACGCGCTATCAGCTCCACGTAGGAGAATGGTTTTACAAGATAATCGTCCCCTCCGGCGGAAAGGGCTTCCATTTTATCGGTTTCAAGAGATTTGGCTGTCAAAAAGAGAATCGGAACATATGATTTTTCCCTGATTTTACGGCATACATCGATGCCGGAAATATTTGGCATCATTATGTCAATAATCAGCAGATCAAAGGTTGAGTCAAATTTTTGGAGCCCTTCTTCACCGTCATGCGCTTCTTCGATGAAGTAACCTTGATTTTCAAGTAAAATTCTAAGTGCATTTCTAATAGTAACATCATCTTCAATAATAAGTAGTTTATTCATACGCAAATATCTCCTAAGTAGTATAATAATATAAAATATAATAGCACATAAAAATGTAAAATGTGCTTAATTAAATCTAAAAAAATCTGAAGAAATCTGAAGTTCTAAAATTACAAAGCTTGTGTTATCTGAAAAGCAATCACATAATAATTCAGAAAAATTTAGAATAAATTAAGCCGATAATTCAGAAATATAGTTTAGTATATAAGCATAGACGTCTATGGTAACAATGCGGTAGTAAAAAATGTAAAAATTACAAGGAGGAAGGCCATGAAAAAAAGAATTGTAATGGCAGCATTAGCAGCAACGATGCTTATAGGCATGAATGCAAGTCAGGCTTTTGCATCGGATGATAATATTCCATATAGCTTTAAAATAAAAGCTAATTATGCAAACACATATTCTGATGAGGAGTACAGACAGACTACTAACACACAAAATAAGTGGAAAGTCAATATGACATATTCAGAAGAAGGAAAAGGTACGATAACTACATACTGGTTAGCTGCTTATAATAGTAACCATGATAGAGTTTCGGCTACACACGATATTAAAGAAGGTACTGGCGATCATTATTATTCAGCTTTTTCAAGTGCAAGTCAGCGCGATGTGTGCCTTGGAGCTGAAAACAACAATAATTCTTCGAGTACTTACACTGTTAGTGGATATTGGGATGAAGAGACAGATTAAGTAGGACTATATTTAACAACAGATGCCCGCTTATATATGGGGCATCTGTTAGGAAAGGGAAATATGAGACAGCAATTAAACAGAATTATAAGTGATAAAAAAAGTATAGGAATGATAATTTTTATGCTTGTAATTCCAATTTTGGATATTGTACAGATTTATTATCAGGATATTATTAAAATTAATGGAGAAATGGGGAAACCCTATCCGTTATATGTCACATTTTTATCATGCTATTCACAAGGGCACATATTTCAAATGATTTATCTGTGGTTTTTGCCATTATATTTGCTTGTAATAGTGGGAGAAGAGAGTATTGTTGATTATATTACAGGATATAAGAATATATTGATATGTAAAATGGGAAAAAATAAATATATTTTACAAAAAATGAAATCAGCCTTTATCGTCTCATTTACAATTGTATTTGTAGGACTGGGATTAAATCTTATACTATCACAAGTAGTATTTAATGGGGGAACAAATACACCGTTTGATGCAGAACCATTGAAATATGACAGTTCTGTCATGGTAGAAACATTTCTTTTTGAAATAAGCTATACACATCCATTGACAACGAATATAGTCTACATTCTTATAACGGCAATATTTGCCGGTGTTTTGGGAATGATGGGAGCTGCGTTGGCAATATCTATACACGAAAGAAAGATGGTATATGCGTTGACCTTTGCAATTTGGTTCATACCTATTTTGTTTAAAAATTCATCAATGCATATTTTTCAACCGTTTATGGAATATGGTTTTAATGTTGTTGTTCCAATGGCGATATGGTGTATAGTGCTTTACATTTTAGTGATTATAACAGCTATTATATGGGAGAAAAAAATTGTTGAAGTATAAATATTTAGTATGTGCTTTAATATATGTGGGATTGTGTAGTATAGATTGTTATTTTTCAAATGTACCTATGCTTAATTCAATAGGGCAGATGGGGATAACGGAGGATGTAATTTTCCTGAATATCCACAATTCAGGCAGTAATTTCTGTGGAATTAAAGAAATATTGGTTGTAGATACAATTCCTGTCTTATTGGGAATATACTATGCATTAGATAAAGAAAAAACATATATATTACTTAGATATAAAACGCGGGAAAAATATAATAATAGCCAGATCAGGATAATTATTGTAATGGCGGCAATATTTTCGGCAGTTCGTCAGATAGTTGATTATATTTTTACGGTGTATAGTTTTAATGGTGCAACAATTAAGAAATATCCATTTGTGCTGTATTCTCTTATGGAATTTGTTGTTATTTGGATTTTCTTTGTCGCAACAGGTCTTTTTTATAAAATACTTAGAGATTGTTTACAAAATGAACTTATTGCTCTTATAGGAGCTTTTGGAGTTAATTTTGTGCAATTCATTTTGATAAGATTTTGGCTCGTTAAGTTTTGGATACCGGGTTTAGATGTTGCTGTAGCATATAATTTTTTGGAAGGAAATAAATCGTTTGTAAGCTGTTTGGGTATTCTTGCAAAAAATATAGTAATGGCAATAGTTCTGTACATAGCTGGAATAGTAACGTTTGCAAAAAGGGATATTTTAAGAAATGAAAAATAAGTGGTTAAACATAATATTGATCATATGCATGATTATTATGCAAAGAGTTGTAATACAAATGAGTGGCTATGAGGTATATCAATTACCATTTGCCAGTACACTTTTTATTTTTGACAACCCAACAAGTAATTTAGTGCAAATTTTATATGCATATATACCATTACCATTTGTACTTTTTTACTTTTCGGGTAATGCAAGAGAAATTACAACCGGATATGGTAAGCTTTGGCTGATCAGATCTTATAGCAGAGAGAGGTTATACTTAAAAAATGCTATATTATCAGCAGCGAAATTAGCCTGTATAGTAATAGGTCAGACGATTATTTTTTTAATATGTGATGGGACATGGAATGATTTATCAAGTATAAAATTAATACAGGTAATAGTTACATATTTTGTTGGAGTATGGACATTGGTACAATTACAATTTTTACTTGAATTATTTATGGATGCCAGTATTTCAAATATATTTGTAAATATTTTTTTTGTGGTATCACTGATAATTGGAAATAACGTACTGATAAATCGTGATTTAAGCCGGATTGGAGTTATGCTTTTCCCCAATATGCTATTTGGAACGCGTAGTGGGATAATATATCAAAAAAACATATATGTGAGATACGAAGCTTCAATTACATATGTGATTATATTATTAGTGATTTTAAATATTATTTCAATAATAAAATATAAGAAAACAGACATTTACTGAGGAGATGATATAGTATGATACAATTACAAAATGTAACAAAGAGGATAAAGGAAAATACGGTATTGGATAATGTATCGTATACGTTTAAAAGTGGTTTTGTTTATGGTTTATATGGGCAAAATGGTTCAGGAAAGACTATGCTGCTAAGAGCTATAAGTGGTTTGATAAATCTGGATAGTGGAAGTATTTTCATTGATGGGGAAAAGCTGCATGATAAAATTGAGTTTCCACCTGAGACCGGTATTGTTATAGAAAATATGGAATTGCTGCCGGAATGTTCCGCAAAGAGAAATCTTCAGATGCTTGCAAAGATAAAAAATATAGCTGATGAAAAAGATATAATCTTTTCTCTGGAAAGGGTGGGTCTGGATCCCGACTCTGATAAAAAAGTGAAAAAATTTTCATTGGGAATGAAACAACGATTAAATATTGCACAGGCAATTTTTGAAAATCAAAAGATTATATTGCTTGATGAACCGACAAATGCATTGGATGAAGAGGCAGTGCAGCTTATATATAAAATAATAAGAGAGGAGAAGTCAAGAGGAGCAACGATTATTGTAGCCACTCATCATAAAGAAGATTTAAAGGAAGTGTGTGATGTGATATTAAAAATTGCGGAGGGAAAAATTGTTGAGGAAAATGAAAATAAATAAGTATTTTCTTGGAATTGTTCTTATAATCATAATAATTATGTACTTTATGGCTGGAGTTCTTTTCCTGGGAAATACAAGAGAAGATAATAATATGAAAGTTAGTACTGAACAACAGAGAATAGAATATCAGACTTTTAAGTCTGAAACAGAAGGCTATAGTCTTGCATCAAAATACGCAGAAAATCTGCAGAATAATTCTTTGGACAAAGAAGCTATTAATTTACAATTGCAGGAGGCAAAGAAATTTTTACAGGATAATATTAAAGGAATAAGCAGGGAAAGCGATAATTTTGCGCAGATGTTTTATTATTGTGGGATCATATATGGGTTAGATGATATTTACAATTGTGGTGATTATGAATTTGTAAAGGTTGGAATTGAAGTCAGAAAGTATATTATTAAAGTTCAAAATGGTGATATGGATGATGAGCTTGAAGCTGACTTATATGATAAGCTGACAAAACTCACTGCTGATGATATACAGGAGGTTGTTAACGCAATTGATAATTAAAACAAGATAAAAATAGCAAATCTCTAGGGACACTGCAACAAATGGGATATGTACAGTTCTAAATTAACCCATTCTTTTGTAGTGCATTGTAAAACATAGCACGTCCAGAATAGTTCCAATACGCACAATTTTGACGAGGAAGATTACTTGAATAAAAGCAGATAAAAATCAGTTGTAGAAAATCCAAATAATGGATATAATAATAATATAGGAAAAGAGACGAACATAGATTTCTAACAGAAAGGACGTGATATTATGGTAACAACAGAATCTGTAACTATTAAAGTTCCGGTAGGAATGTCAAAATATCTGGTAACTATGAATCCGGAAACAGAGCTTACCCGAAATGCACTGTTGCTGTATCCATATATACTGAATCAGACGATATCCCATGGTCGTGCGGCTGAAATTCTGGGAATCAGAAAATCCGAGTTGATTGATCTGTATGATAAGCTGGGATATTCCTATTTTGATATGACGATGGATGATCTGGATGATGAACTGAATACTTTCAGAGAACTCAAAAAGAAGGAGGCTGCGGTATGATTGTTGTATCAGATACAACACCGCTGATATCACTTCTTAAAATCAATCGTATAGATTTGCTGGAAAAACTGTTTGGCGATGTTTTGATTCCGCAGGCAGTATTTGATGAGCTGACAGTTAATGAACGATTTCGGCTGGAAGCCGATGAGATTAGGCAGAAGAAATTTATCGTAGTGAAGCCTGTCAATAATCCGGAATCAGCAAGTATATTAAAAAGAGCGGCAGGTCTTGACCAGGGCGAGAGTGAAGCGATTGTCCTGTCAGATGAATTAAAAGCAGATCTGTTATTGATGGATGAAGCAAAGGGAAGAAATGTATCAGCTCAGATGGGACTTAGAATCATGGGGACGATAGGGATTCTTATGGCAGCCTATGAGGAACACGAACTGACATCGGATGAAGTCAGAGAATGCGTGAATGGTCTGCAACGTGCCGGACGACATATCGGACAGCGGCATTATCAGATGCTGTTAAGCAGATTGAAAGACTAAAAATACTCTGGTTCTATAATAGTATCGTGGTTCTGGATTGGTTCTAAAAAGTTTTGAAACGAGATGCAGGATAGGAAAAAAATGAAAATAGTAGTAAATCTGACAGCCACGGGAAAAACTTCTTTCCTTTTATCAGACTAATCGTTTTCAACAGTTTGACACTAGACAGACAACAAGTTCAGAAGGGCAGCATGAGCTAGTACAGCTTTTGAAGCTGCTTTAAAATTACATAATGATTCAAAGGTGCGTGGAAAAAGTTTTAAGAGCAATCCATGCACCTTTTTTATTTGGGAGATACCGTCTTGAGAAAATTCAGGGCGGTATCCGTTTTTGATGTATCGCAGACAGATGGTAAGCCTATACCGGAGTTGGAAGCATTGGAGCTGTTATCTACGGTGGAGGGGTATGAGGACTTTGTAAATGCCCTGATGTAATTGGTTAGTATTTCGTGTTTGAAAGATATTTTTGAGAAACAGTATATAACAGTTGACAACAGATGTAAACTGTTATATACTGTTTATAGCAAAGGGGGATGAACATGAACCTTATAATCAATCATTCCTCCATGCAGCCGATTTATGAACAGATCATCGGGCAGATCAAAGAGAAAATTATGCATGGGGAATTACAGGAGGATACGATGCTTCCGTCGGTGCGGACGCTGGCAAAGGAACTGAAGGTCAGTGCCCTGACAGTAAAGAAGGCATATGACGCACTGGAGGAAGAAGGCTTTGTAAACACAGTCCACGGGAAAGGCAGCTTTGTGGCCTGTGCAAACCAGCAGATGCTGTTGGAGGAGAAGCGTAAGGAAGTGGAAGCGGAACTGGAGCGTGCCATCCGAAAAGGAAGAAGCTGCGGCATGAACAGGGATGAACTGAGAGAATTGTTTCAGATAATATTGGAGGATGAGTAAGATGTTATCTTTAAAAGAAGTAGAAAAGCATTATGACGGATTTGATCTGCAATGCTCAATGGAGGTACAGAAAGGATGTATCACCGGATTGATCGGCAAGAACGGAGCAGGCAAGACGACAGCCTTCAAAGCAGTGCTTGGATTGATTCGAAAGGACGGGGGAGAAATTACGGTGTTTGGAAAATCGGTAGAATCCCTGGATGTAAAGGACAAGGAGCATATGGGGGTAGTATTGTCGGACTCCGGGTTCAGCGGCTATCTGTCAGTGAAGGATTTGATACCGGTACTGGACAGCATGTATCCGAAGTTTCAGAAGGACTGGTTTCTCAGAAAATGTTCCGAGTACCGGATGCCGATGGATAAGAAAATCAAAGATTTCTCAACGGGAATGAAGCGGAAACTGCAGCTTTTGGCAGCCATTTCCTATGGGGCAGATTTATTGATTCTTGATGAACCGACATCCGGAATGGATGTGATCGCAAGAGATGAGATGCTGGATCTGCTGCGGGAATATATGGAGTGTGGGGAACGGTCGATTCTGATCAGTTCTCATATTTCGAGCGATTTGGAAAGTCTGTGTGACGATTTGTATATGATTGACGATGGGAAAATCATTTTACACGAGGAGACGGACGAACTTCTGGCAAACTACGGTGTGCTGAAGGTGACAAAAGAGCAGTACGGACAGCTTGACAGGCAGTACATTCTCAGACGTCGGAAAGAAAATTACGGGTATAGCTGCCTGACTGCGCAGAAGCGGTTTTATCAGGAAAATTATCCGGAGATTGAGATTGAAAAAGGAAGCATTGATGAAGTGCTTACCATGATGATTCGAGGTAAAGCGTTATGAAAGGATTATTGATAAAAGACTGGAAGCTGTTATTAAGAAATCAGAAATCATTTTTAGTGATTATGTCTGTCATGATGGTGTTGTATATGGCAATCGGAAATCCGGTATTTGTTATATCTTATACACCGATGTTGTGTGTGTTTGTGGCATTGAGTACGATTACTTACGATATGTTTGATAACGGAGCAGCTTTTTTGTTTAGCCTGCCTTTCAGCAGAAAGGATTATGTACGGGAAAAATATATTTTCAGCGGGCTTATTACACTGACGGCGTGGGGAATATCCGTGCTGGTAGCAGTGGGATATTCTGTTGTAAAAGGGGAGGACTGGAAAGAACTTCTGATGACGGCGGGGGTACTTCTGGTAATGGCAATCCTGCTTATGGGTGTATCCGTACCACTGCAGTTGAAGTTCGGGGCAGAAAAAAGCCGCGTGGTAGTGATCCTGGTTATGGCAGTGATGTTCGGTATGGTGATTGGATTTTTTAAGGTGATGGAGATACTGAACCTGAAACCACAGCAGATACTTTCTATATTTTACAACATGAATACGCTGCTGCTTGCACTGGCTGGAATCGTAATCTTTCTGGTACTCATGTGCATTTCCTATCATACATCGGTAAGAATCATGCAGAAAAAAGAATTGTAGGAATTCTTTACATTTTTGCAGGGAATAACGATATAATGAGCACAACGTGCGCAATGGAATACCAGGTGTCAGGCACTATTAATGGAGTCCGACAATATATTTTTTAGTCGAGGAAAATGTCCTTTTAATTGTATATCTTCTGTGGTAGGATCAAGATCCAATTTTGAAGGAGAGTGTTGCGGATAAGCCAGTGACAAGGGTGTCATTAAAGGAAAGGCTGGAAAATATGAAGCAGAAAGTAGCCGGAGCGGATAAGCATGAGAAAGTAAAGGAGAAAGAGGCGGTTCGCTGATTTTAAGAAAAATTCACAATTATGTTATTGCAAATTTTGCAGTTACCGAATACAATAAAGATAGAAAAGTATGATTAAGCGAAGATAAGCCATACTAATGAAGGAGGTGTTTATATGGCAACTTCTAGTATCAAGAAAAATTTTGTCATTTCAGGTCAGAAACAGGTGGAGATGTTTGTTGATGCGATTGAAGCATCTGCCAAGAACCGTCCTGTTCGTACACCAGTTGCAGCAAGATTTGTCAGCAGCGATGATGAATTGATAGAATTTTTAAACAAAAGGGAGAAAGCGAATGTCGGTAAGTGATAAATTTTTAGTCACCAACATTCGGCGTTACCTTAACAGTGACAATCCAAAACTCGGAGAGGACAGACTTTTGCATGAAATCTCCGAGTTTTCTTGTCCGAAGAATCCGGATGTTGAAAATTTTTTGAAAAACAATGCGGTAGAGTTTACGAAGAAAAGCCAGTCGGTTACATATTTTGTGTATTCATTAGAAAGTAAACGGTTAGTTGGATATTTTTCCATTGCATTAAAGTCTTTGACAGTCAGGGGCGAAATGGTAAGCAAAACCGTAAAAAAGAAATTGCTGCGTATTAGTGAGTTGGATGAGAATCTTGATACATATAATATGTCGGCGTACTTGATTGCACAGTTAGCGAAGAATTATACGAATGACTGTGATAAGGAAATTACAGGGGCAGAGTTGATTGAACTTGCATGGATGGTAATTGAAGAATTGCAATATATGGCGGGAGGAGTAGTTGCTTTTCTTGAAGCAGAGCCACGGGAAAAACTTCTTTCCTTTTATCAGACCAATCGTTTTCAACAGTTTGACACTAGACAGACAACAAGTTCAGAAGAGCAGCATGAGCTAGTACAACTTTTGAGGCTGCTTTAAAATTACATAATGATCCAAAGGTGCGTGGAAAAAGTTTTAAGAGCAATCCATGCACCTTTTATTTGGGAGATACCGTCTTGAGAAAATTCAGGGCGGTATTTTGCGTTTAGAAGAAAAGAATCCTGTATAATTTAAATAGGTCAAGAGATTGACGAAAAAATACCTCAAGTAAAATTAGATTATTACTGACCTGCCAGTTGGTAAAATTTAACGAATACAAGAGGTATCTATAATGAATATTAAAGGCTCAAAGAAGAAAAATCAAGTTTTATCAGTAAATATTTTTTGAACAGTAGGAGATTATTGCAAAAGCTGAGGCTATTAAGGCAGAGTTAAGAGAACTCAGTAAGTCCGCTTTTGGCTTTAGTAATACGGCAGAGGGCTTTGAAAGTATGTTAGACTGGAGCACTAAGCTTGCAGCTGCAAATGATAAGAAACAGATTGTCTTAGGGCTGGAGCCTACCGGTCATTACTGGTTCTGTCTGACAACCTGGCTGGTTGCAAAGGAAATCAGTGTTGTGCAGGTGAATCCATACGCAGTAAATCAGACAAAAGAGGTGGAAGACAACAGTCAGCTTAAGGATGACAACATATGATCCGAAGAAACTGTTGGGAGACATTGTAAGGCCAGAACAGTCAATACCACAGGTAGCATAAGTACTACTTAAGATAGCATTACAATTCCAGACCATTGCCGGGATTCAGAGTTTATCTGGATTCATGCAGCATGGAGAAACTGTCGCACCAGATCGAAAAGCAATTTATGATTCGAGCATGAAAAAAACCGATGGGAAAATGAATGCTGCCTGTATGTTTTGGGATAGTAAGAGATATAAAAGCCTTTCATATAATCCGGCAACTGGAAATTGGAAGGCAATAAGCACTGATGATGAATTTGCAAGAGCTAGACAGTTTACATCAATTTATAATGATGAGTTAAGCAGATTGAACAAAGAATATGGTGAGAAGGCAAGAGGGAATATATCATATCAGAAGATATAAAATGATTCATTAGGAGTCAATGCAAAAGTGTTAGATGTTGGAAATGCAATTGATTATTCTATATAAAAGTTTAATGGATTAACACCTGATACATCATGGACTGTATGGATTGAAGGAAATGCATGGTCAACTGTAACGTGTGGCAGCATAAAAGTATATTATACATACTGAGACATAAAAAATATATAGAATAATCATTGTTGATGTGGGAGCTGAATTTTTCAGTCTCTACATTCATTAATATAATAAATCGAATCATAATAAGTATGAGATGATACCTATAACACTATAAAAGCAATGAATGAGAGTATGACAGCAAAATCTATGCCTGTTATGGTTGGAAAGAAACGATAAGAAAGATATTCCTCTTGAATTGAACTTTGGTTTGATTCAAGGGAATTTTATATTTGGAGTGTCATTTTCTGCAATTAGGAGTCACTTTCTGCAAGAACAATTGAACAATACAATTTATTTGATATATTTAAAGAAGAAAGTGATATTTAATTTGACAAGAGTATAATCGTTTGTTAAAGAAGAAAATGGATTTCAGAGTAATTTATCAAGGAGAGAAAATTATGCTTATAGTAAGAGAGTTTAGCAATAGATTTCAGCAAATGTCTGGAATGCCTATCAATAGTAACGAAACAAAGGAAAGACTTAAAGCGGCTGGAATAGATATAAATAGTAAACAATATCGAGCTGTTATGAGTGAGATGTCCAGAGATGGTGGCGGTGGATATACTACAATCTCAGCCATTAAGAAACGAATGAGCCGATATGATAAAGATGGAGACTGGATTAATCCACGCACAGGATTGGCGGGGTTACTCGTTACAGATAAAAATTGTGCTAGCAAAAATAGAATTGTTTCAATTTCAGAAAGCATTATGGATGAGATGTTTGAAAGCACTAAAAAAGAATTTTTTATGGAAAATGGGGTGCATAACGGCGATACAACAAACAGATCAGAGATATATCAAAAGTTGTATCAGCAAACTGAGAAAAACGACAGATTAGCAGCAGGGTATACATTAGAGGAGTATGAGCGACAGTATTGGCAGGCATTCACAGATGCCGTAAAAGTAGCAGACCCTAAATGGGAGGCTGGAAAACCTATCATGCCGGGAGTTTTAGATAGAATTACAAGTAAATCCATTGATGCTTTATTAGTAAAATCTGGTAGTCAACTGATTAGAAAGTCATTTGAACGAATGATATAAAAAGTATCCATTTTGCGGGAGAGCATTCTGTTTGATAATATTTATGTTTTGACTTAAGGAGGATTTTTTATGAATACTATTAAGAAGAGAGCTTTAACATCAATTGCAGTATGTTTTATGGCATGTTTAATGTTTTCAATGCCGGTATTAGCAGCTTCAAATTCATTTTCGAAGACCACTGTAAAGTTAAATGCGATAGATGGTGGGGTATCTCAAATAGCAAAAGTTTCTTCAGGAAGTGTTTTAGGAACCAATCCTAAAATCACTCAGGTGAAAGTATACTTAAATGTAGCAAGTGGTACAGATCCGTTTGACCTTTATATTGAGAGTCCAGAAGGAACAGTAGCAAGGTTGACACCTTCTACAAAGTCAAGGACATATTATGTAACCGATTTTGTGTGTGAAAATCCCAAAGGAGATTGGTATCTTCAAATTGAAAATTTAGGCAAAACCTATGATCCCAATAAACTATATCCTGCATCAACGGTAACGGCAACAATAACAGTCACATACAGTTACTGATTTAATATCAATAGGATGACATTCTCGCAAGTAAATAATGATTTGTTCATTTGCAACATGTTAAACACGATACTTTTTTAGAGGATAAAGGTTTTGGGTTTTACAAAAAAAGGCACCATTTACAAAGCCAATTGACCCTTGAATTGTTGTCAATTATAGTTGTGAAAAAATACGGAGGTGAGATAAAAAATTTTAGTAGTATTTTGTTGCTTTATAATTGTATGTATTAAGAAAATTAAGCGGAGAAAGTTTTATGAGAACAAAAAAATTTATAGTTGCATTATGTTTTAGCTTTTTTATGTTCATGTGTAGTGTGTCAACTGTGTATGCGTATAATACATATAATCAGCACAAATTGACATATGGTGTGGGAAATTATGGAAAAGATACACAACATTACTTTATTACATCAAGTGCAAGCGGCTATGCATCTTATATTAATACGGCAATGAGCGAATGGGTAAATACAACTAGTAGCATGGGAGTAACAACCCCTATTTCTTATACAAAAACCACAACACAATCAAGTAGTAGAATGGATATATATCAAGTAAGTACTGTTAATGAATGGTGGGGGTTAACAACTATGTATAATGGAAGTACAGAGGTTGATCCATTCAGTAGCAATTGGGCTTGGGGAAAAATACAATTAGATGCGGATTTTTCGGATTTAAGTGAAAATAAAAGATTGGCTGTTATAGCTCATGAAATGGGGCATGTTATGGGGTTGGCACATTCAGACTTTAGTAATGTTTTGATGAGGGCAGATATTGCTTATAATTCAAGTAGTACCTCGAGAGCACAAACTAATGATTTAGGTGGAATAAATTATTTATATAAGTAGGAGGAAGTAAAATGAAAAAAATTGGTATTAGAATATTAGGGTGTATGGCATTATTGTCAATGGTTGGTTGTGGAAGGATAGAAGGTGCAAGTGTTCAGGATTTAAGCAATACTAAAGATGCAATTGTTGAAAGTGAAACCACTTTGGCAGAAAATAATAATGAATATTCAAATAAAAATTCCCTATTTTATAGTGATATTTCTAGTTATGAAATTTTTACAGATGTAAATAGTGAAGCTGCGTTAAAAAATCTTTACTATAATATTGATGAATTTATTGATAGTGACTCATCAGATGTCATTGTAAAAGGAAATATTATAGAAATAGAATATGTGTATATTGATGGATGTTCTTATTCTGTGCTTACCGTTGATGTGGAGAGAGCATATAAAGGCGAGGTGCAGGAAACCATCACTGTGTATGAGGATGGAGGATATACTCGGCTGAGCGATGAAAAGGAACAAATTGAAGCACATGCCGATTTGTCACAATACACAGAAGAAGAAATGGAAAATTTGCTAATTAACCATACTTTTATGGGTGCGGAACATTCAAATGTTGGAGATACTGTTATTCTATTTCTGAAAACAAATGAAGGCAGACTCTAAGTGGTTAAAGCATTTGGAATTAACTGTTCAGTCTTTGGACGGTACACTTTGAATAAAGATAGCTATATTAGACCTGAATTTATTGTTGAGAATGATAATCCAGAGAAAATAACAACATATAGTAATATGGATACATTCGAGTTTTCGGTGTCTAAATCAATGCTTGAAGATAAACTTTCACAGCAGTAAAATGTCTATATTGAAAATATTGGAAAAAAGTAAATGTTTGATATAACAGACTATCAAAGAAAATTATGCATTTTTTCTATGGGGTATTCTTGCAACAGTGATGTAATTTAATAGGCACAGGAATATGTCAAAAGACCAAAACAAAGTGTTAGCGCAGTGTTAATGATAATAGGTGTTTACTGTTATAACATTTGTTATTTAAAGGGACTGTCGCTTTAACGATTTAGCATGACAGCCCCTTTTTCGAATCTCTTTTTTAAAATATTATAGGGAAGAATTAATCTGTTCAGTCCTTTCATCATGATATTGCATAAAATAATGCAAAAAGAACCAAAATGGGTTCATAGGCATGGTGAAAAGGGATGGAACAGAAAATAAAGCAAGATGAGATATTTATTGCGGGTAATTATCCATGCATATGAAAAGAAAGATAACATTTGCTAAAGAGATATAATTATATTCTTTAAGTTCGGAGACAGTAGTAATGCCGGCATATGTTAATGCAAATTTGGTAATAGAAGAAAGATTAAGCTGTTCAAAATGTTGATTTTGGTCATTTTCTACAAATATAGGTCGATTTCTGCCTTTTATTTGATTGTTCGGGTGAGAAATAGTAATATATGACTGTAAAATGGTTTTATATTATTCTAATTGAACGAGGGAAAAATAAGCTATGTTTATATGGAAGTAAATAAAGTTTTTGTTGGAAGGTGCCAAAATATAAAAATATGTACAAAATTAAAAAAACACAACCAACCAAACGAGGAAATATGCAAAATTTAGAGAGGGGGGAAAAACGTATGTTTAGAATTGCTATATGCGATGATGAAAAGATTTTTAGAGATGACCTAAAGGAAATACTTATACGTTATATGACTGACAGAGGAATAATGCTTGAAATTTATACTTTTAGTTCAGGAAAAGAATTTGTTGAACTGGGAATTGAAATGGTAAAATATAAGATTGTTTTTCTGGATATCAACATGGATGAACTGGATGGAATTATGACAGCAAAAAAGATCCGGGAAAACAGCAAGGATATGTTTATTGTTTTTGTTACAGCCTTTGTAAACTATACGATAGAAGGATATAAGGTAGATGCAGTAAGATATATTTTAAAGGACAATAAAAATCTGGTTGCCAGTGTTTATGAGTGCATGGATGCAATTCATGAAAAAATGGATTATAAGATTACTTGGGCTGAATTTGATTTCTGCGAAGGTACAAGGAAAGTTTCATTGAATCGCATATTGTATATTGAGAGTAAATTACATAAATTGGAGTTTCATGTAATGGAGGATTGTCTGCAAAAATATACATTACAAGGGACGCTAAATGAAATAGATGATAAGTTTGCCGGAAATGATTTTCTGCGGATACATCAGAGCTTTCTGGTTAATATGAAATTCATTAAAGATGTAAGCAGATACAGAGTATTGCTGAATAATGGAATTCTATTAGATATACCTAGAGCAAGATATAAATATGTAGAAGAAAAGTTTATCGCTTATAGAGGTGAAGTATAAATGTTTGTTTATATTCAGAGTCTTTTGATTATGATGTTGGAAATATTATGCTGCAAAATTTTTTTTGAAGCATTTGGAATAAAAAGAGAGGAAAATAATTGTTGGAAAAATTATAGTATAGTTATCGGATTGACAGTGCTTTGCTATTTTATTGCAATGATTTTTCGAGACTATTTTATTGTAAAGCAGGTATTTTCAATTATTCTCATAACATTCTTTATGTTGCTTTATCTTAAACTGAGTTTTGGTAAGGCGATGATTTTATCAGCATTATTTGAGAGTCTTTTGCTCGTGATGGATTATTTCGCGTTACTTATGAATATTTATATTTTTCATAACATGGAAGAAGTATGGGAATCACATGTTATACAGGGTTCATTGGTCGTTGTTTTAGGAAAGGCATTGTTACTTTTTGCTGTATTAATTATTAGAAATCATATGGAGAAAAAATCTTGGTTGGCAGATATAGAAATGGTTTCGGCTTTATTTTTTTTCTCCTATCATTTCACAATATGTGTTATTACAGCTATGATAAAAATGTCTGAAGATATAAAAAATAAAGCCCAGGAGAATTTATTTTTTGTTATAGCGTGTGGATTGGCGGGAATGAACATAGTTGTATTTTATTTAATATATGATATTTTAAAACGAGAAAATAAATTGCAGGAGGAACGTATTTATAGGATACAGGTTAAAAACCAAATAGGTATGTATCGTTCTATTTCTGAAAATTTTGATAAACAAAAGAAAATGACACATGAATATAAAAATCAGATTATGTGCATTGATTCTTTGATAAAAAAGAAGAAATATGATTCATTGGAAAGCTTTGTAAATAAAATCAGTGGTCAAATTAGTAAAGAATTGGATTTTATTTGTACAAATAATGTGATTGTGGATGCGGTATTGAATACTAAATATCAGGAAATAAGGGATAAAGGTATTGTTTTTGTATTTAAAATTAATGATTTATCATCTTTGAATATTAGCGATGAGGATGTTGTGGTTATTATGTCCAATTTATTAAACAATGCGATTGAAGCATGTGAAAAGTGCAGAGGGGATAAAATAATAAAATTGAAAATTGTTATAGAGGACAATAATGCGATTATATCGGTGAAAAATACTTATGAGAATGCTGTTATTTATGAAAATGGAGAGATACAGACTACAAAGATTCTGGATACAGATGAACATGGAATAGGAATAAAAAATATAGCTGAAACAATAAGGAAGTACGGGGGCTCTTATGTGATTCAAAACGATGAACGAGAGTTTTATTTTTCCATTATGATTCCTCTAGTGAAAAGTGATTTCTGAGAACAAATCACTTTTTTGTCGTTTTCTGCAAAATAAGTACACTTTCTGCAATAGACCTTGTTAAGAAATTGTGTATTGTTATACTTACAGTAGAAGGAGGCGTTGATATGATTGAGAAGATGGCAATGGGGTTGGTTGACCAAATGGCTGAGGAAAAAATGATTGACAAGGAAGCGGAAGAATATTATGTCTATACGCTTGTTTCGTTAATGGAAAAATTTATAACCATTGGAACTATTTTGCTAATAAGTGTACTGATTGAGAAATTAGTTCCAACAGCATTCTTTTTGTTATTCTTTTTGTCATTAAGAAAAAGAACAGGCGGATATCATATGAATACCTTTTTTCAATGTTATTTGGGTACAGTGGTTACTTATATGCTTGTCTTAGGTTTATGTATGGTTCTGGTTGACTATCCGCAGCTGGTTTTTGGATTATTATTAGTTGCAATTTGCATAGTTGAAGTTATAGGGACTGTTAATCATCCCAACATACATATGGATGCGGTAGAACTGTCAGAATCAAAGAGGGCGGCAAGAATTTTGTGTGCAGTTGAAGTGTGTGTTATTTACACTTTTACTTTGCTCGGAGCCGATATGATGTATGTTTGCCATATGGCAGTTGCTGTTATATTATGTGCGGTTCTGTTGCTGATAGCTAAAATATTAAAACAGGAGGTAAAGAGAAATGAAGAAAATTAACAAAAAGGTATTGAAGGTTGTGGAGAGGGTGATAAGAAATGAGATTAAGAGAGCCAGTGGTGATCCTCCGTTTTGTTTGGGGATATTTCATCAACCGAAAAGACCGGTAGAACATAAATGTAATAGAGAAAATAAATAAAGAAATAAATGGTAGTATATTTCTTCACAGACTCCTTAAATCCTATAATTTTCAAGCTTTTGCGATACTTTGTTGTTCATATCATTATTCACCCGACCAGGTGAAGAAAATATATGGTAAAATAGACGTAACAAAACCTATAGATTGAGTCTTTTACCATGAATAACAACCACCGAATCACACTGAGCACCAATAAGAACATTATTGTTGAGTTTACAAATGATACAATAAATCGTTCTGAATAAAGTGTTTTTCAGGAAACATCCAATTTAGGAATTTTGATTAAGAGAGAGATAATAAAATGAAAATATGTTATATAGTTGTTTCAGCTTTTTTGATTATTTTCTATCCAAGACAATTAACACATCTTATGTGCTTTGGGAGACATCGTGATAAGAATATTGTCAAAAGCAAAGCTGCTTATTGGGGAATATATTTGTTTTGGACAATTATTTTTTTGATTGGTTGTCTGATGATGGGTTCAGCGATGAAAGTAAATTCTACAATGGATAAATTAGTGTATTATTTCATTTTAGGAAGTGATAATAGGGATTGTGTTGAATTGGGAAGTGAAGAGAATGATGAGGCATATATTTCTACATATTATACACGAAAGGAAATCAATGGGAGCTTTTTATTTGAGGTTGTCCAAAAACATGAATATGCATATGAGATGTGTCAATTACAGGAGTTGATAATTAAGAAACAGGATGAAAGATGGATACTTTATTTGAATGATGAGGTGATGGGATATGTAGAAGTAAAAAAAGGTTTTTTAATTAAGGAGTTTTGTTTTGTGTGGGATAGGCAAAAAATAGACCAAAGGAGGCAGTTATATGAGTAAAAAAATGTGCAAGAGGATATTTTCAGTAATTTTATCATTAGGTCTTGTTATGGTTCAATCCATGAATGTTAATGCAGCAGGTAATGAAATTGGTAAATATTCAGTATTCGTTTAGTGGCAGATATGCGGTGCGGACAGGCATCTATTTGGGATTTTAAAAAATAGCAAAAATCTCTGGACACTGCAACAAACAGGAGCCTCGCAGGAACACTGCTGTAAAATCCGCTTAGTATGAGCGTATTTTGCAGCAAGTGCTCCTGCGAGGCTTTGTCATTTAATCCAATAAACTTAAAACGCTTTATTTCTTCTTCCACGCAAGAAGCCTCTCAATATGCAGCGGTTTCCCCTGAACAGCCTGCACCTTCAATCTGTTTTCCTCACTGAAACCAACCAGAATATCATGATTAGCCTCAGCCAGATAATCGATGATACCATCGATATCAGACTTCGTGTTCTTCGGACAATGAATATACAGATGCTTATTTGCGGAAATATGCAGTGTATATGAGATGCTGAAATGATACCACAGAATCTTGTGCAGGGTAGAGTATTTGTAAATCCATAAAATCTCTTTGATAGGCACGATGGCATTGCCATAAGGCGAGGTCATGATAAAATAGTGCTCTGTGATAAACATGTCCTCGGTGGCAAGCTGTGGCAGTGTCGCAAGCTCCTCCTCAGCCTCGGCAAGCAGCTTGTGCGGATTGCCAAATACAACAAGATTCTGACATGCCGGTGCCAAAACAGGAAACCTGATGCACAGGATGTAGAATATCAGGCTGATAACAGCATAGATGAGAGTGCCAAAATAAAAAACAAACATAAAAATAGTAGTTTTCAAATGGTACTCAGGCTCATTAAGATAGTAGCCTGTTATGGTATCGGAGAGTCCCTTGGAATCCCAACTCAGATCCTTAGACAGTTTATTTACAAACTGTGTGTAGGTGCCCTTTCCCTTTACGATTTTACCGACCACCGTGAGTTTGTCGATAGAGGGCAGACCCTCCTCACAGGTGGATGGTGCAAGCAGTACAATAGAGCAGTGCTTATCACGCATGCAGTAGTAGTAATAGCCCTTGATATCGTTGCCGTCCTTCATGGTGTAGCCGGTAAAGTAAAGCTTTTTAAGGGTGGTTTTTACATATCTGTCCGAATCCTTGTATGCAGCTTCAAAGCTGACAGAATCGTCAATATGTGTATGGGCGATAAAATATCTCCGAGTGAAAATGCAAACCATAGCACGGTAAGCAGAATGATGTATACAATCGGAGAGAAAAGACGTCTTTGTAAAATGCTTTGATGTTTTGTTATGTAGTGTCGTAATTATCAATCATATGCTTAGTATAATGGTTTTGTGCCTTATATCAACCTTGATTTTGAGACATTTAATTGTTATTATATAATCAATAGTAACTATTCAGAACCACTGAGAACAAAAGCTGATGCGTCATGCTCGCATGTAAGCAGCAGGGTTCTGTAATATGAAATGAGGTAATTATGGAAGCATACACGAGTTTTGCCCGGGTGTATGACATGTTCATGGACAATGCCATATGAGGTGTGGGGCAGATATATTGTCGAAAAACTGCGTGCAAATGGCATAGACAGTGGATATGTCGTGGACTTAGGCTGTGGTACGGGAAAGCTTACCACGCTTCTTGCAGATGCAGGCTATGATATGATAGGCATTGACAATTCTTTTGACATGCTTGATATGGCGCTTGAGAGAGAGGATGACAGAATCCTTTATCTGATGCAGGATATGAGAGAGTTTGAACCGGGAGAAAAGGTGAGTGCCGTCGTAAGCGCATGTGACAGCATCAATTATATTCTTGAGCCTGAGGATCTTCAGGCAGTTTTTTTCTGCGTGAGCGAAAGTCTTAAAGAGGGTGGCATTTTTATATTTGATATCAATACTCCATATAAATATGAGGTGCTCATGGCTGATAATACTATAGCTGAAAACCGTGATGAGGGCAGCTTTATATGGGACAATTATTATGATGCCGATGAGAAAATAAACGAGTATGACCTGACACTTTTTATAAAGGAGCAGTCAGAGGATGAGGATGACATCTACAAGAAGTTTGAGGAAACTCATTTCCAGAGATGCTATGAGATTTCAGAGCTTAAGGAGCTTCTTGAGCAGTCGGGACTTGTGTTTGATGCGGTGTATGATGCGTACACAGACGATCAGGTGAAGTAGTGACAGTGAGAAGGTCACTGTAATTGCACATAAAGCATAGAATTAGATAATGAGAGGTAAATTCATGTCAGATTATATAGTAAGAGCAACAGCGGCGGATGCCAATATCAGAGCATTTGCTGTAACATCAAGGGAGATGGTGGAGACCGCCAGAGAGGATCACATGACAACACCTGTCATGACGGCGGCACTTGGCAGACTTCTTTCTGCGGGAGCCATGATGGGAGCTATGATGAAGGGCGATAAGGATATCATAACTCTTCAGATACAGTGCAGCGGACCTGCAAAGGGACTTACCGTCACAGCAGATTCGCACGGCAATGTAAAGGGCTTTGCCATGAATCCACAGGTTGAGCTGCCACTCAATGCGGCAGGCAAGCTCGATGTGGGTGGAGCGCTTGATCTTGGTATACTCACAGTCATAAAGGATATGGGCTTAAAGGAACCGTATTCAGGTCAGTGTGAGCTTAAAACAGGTGAGATAGCTGAGGATCTGACCTATTATTTTGCCACATCTGAGCAGATTCCGTCGGCGGTTGGTCTTGGCGTGCTGGTGGATAAGGACCAGAGCGTAAAGCAGGCCGGTGGATTTATCATCCAGCTTATGCCGTTTACACCGGATGAGGTTGTGGACAGGCTTGAAAAGAAAATCACAGAGATTGATTCGGTGACACAGATGCTTGACAGGGGGCTGACTCCGGAGCAGATACTTGAGGAAATTTTAGGGGATTTCGGGCTTGAAATCACAGATACGACAGAGACACGCTTCCACTGTGACTGCTCAAAGGAGCGTGTGAGCAGAGCACTTTCCACACTTAGCAAAAAGGATCTTGATTCCATTATCGCAGATGGTGAGAGCATTGAGGTAAAGTGCCAGTTCTGTAATAAGGCATATGAGTTTACGGTGGATGAGTTGAAGGAGATGCGCTAATTGAAGGACGGATATATAAAGGTCGCTGCAGCGACACCAAAGGTAAAGGTAGCTGATACTGTATACAACGGACAGCTTATTAAAGCTCTTATGAAGGAGTGCACTGACAACGGGGCAAAGGTGGTTGTTTTCCCGGAGCTTTGCATTACCGGATACACCTGTCAGGATCTTTTCTGGCAGGATAAGCTCATAGCTGCAGCAGAGGATGAGCTTATAGGAATAGCTGATTACAGCAGGAGCCTTGACGGCATATTTTTCATAGGGCTTCCATATGAGATAAACGGCATGCTCTATAATATGGCGGCAGTTGTATCGCGCGGAGAGGTGCTTGCCATGGTGCCAAAGACATTTCTGCCAAACTACAATGAGTTTTATGAGGCAAGGCATTTTGCATCGGGAGAAAATCCTTAGCACATATGTCACACTGAAAAATGGACAGCAGGTGTCTGTAGATACTGATTTTATTTTTAGCTGTAAGCAGCTGCCAAAGCTTAAGATAGCGGTGGAGCTTTGTGAGGATCTTTGGACTCCGAACCCGCCGAGCATCAGACACGCGATGTCGGGTGCCACTGTGATTGTAAATCTGTCTGCATCAGATGAGGTGACAGGCAAGGCAATATACAGGAGAGAGCTTGTGAGCGGACAGTCTGCCAGATTAATCTGTGGATATATTTATGCGTCAGCGGGAGACGGTGAGTCCACACAGGATGTGGTCTACTCAGGACACAATCTCATCTGTGAAAACGGAAATGTGCTTGCCGAGTCAAAGCGCTTTACAAATGAGACTATATACAGCGAGTTTGATGTAGAAAGAATAGAGACGGAGAGGCGCAGGATGACAACATTTGTTGTCGAGGATGATCACAGATGGGCTGAGTTTGATCTTGAGGTAAAGGATACCACTCTTAGCCGCTATGTAAACCCGGCTCCTTTTGTTCCTGCAGACAAGACAGACAGGGACAGACGCTGTGATGAGATTCTTATGATTCAGGCTATGGGGCTTAAAAAGAGATTAGAGCATACCAACTGCAAGACAGCGGTTATCGGTATTTCAGGAGGACTCGACTCCACACTGGCACTGCTTGTCACGGTAAGGGCATTTGACCTTTTGGGAAAGGATCACAAGGATATCGCGGCAGTTACGATGCCGGGCTTTGGAACGACAGACCGCACATATGACAATGCGGTAAATCTTATTAAATGCCTTGGAGCTACATTTATCGAGGTGGATATAAAGGATGCCGTAAATATACATTTCAGGGATATCGGACAGGATCCGTCTGTGCATGATGTCACCTACGAGAATGGACAGGCACGCGAGCGCACACAGATACTTATGGATATCGCAAACAAGGAAAACGGAATGGTTATAGGTACAGGAGATTTGTCAGAGCTGGCACTCGGCTGGGCGACCTACAACGGAGACCATATGTCCATGTATGCTGTAAATGCATCGGTTCCAAAGACTCTGGTGCGCCATCTGGTAAAATATTATGCAGATACCTGCGGCAGCGATTTGCTGGAAAGTACACTTCTTGATGTGCTTGATACACCTGTTTCTCCTGAGCTTTTACCACCTGAAAACGGTAAGATTTCACAGAAGACAGAGGATCTTGTGGGCCCTTATGAGCTGCATGACTTCTTCCTTTACAATATGCTGCGCTGCGGCTATGCTCCTGCCAAGGTTTACCGCCTTGCAAGGATAGCATTTGAAGGAAAATATGATGATGAGTTTATTCTCAAATGGCTTAAGAACTTCTATCGCAGATTTTTTGCACAGCAGTTCAAGCGCTCATGTCTGCCGGATGGACCAAAGGTAGGAACAGTGGCGGTCTCACCGAGAGGAGACCTAAGGATGCCTTCTGATGCGTGCGGACGTATCTGGATGGATGAGGTTGATAAGCTGTAATAGTAAGAGGAGAACAATGGGAAAGACACATAAGAAAACTCATAGAAGGCAGGGAAGCATAAAACGTGCAAGGCACCGCGACAAGCGTATGAAAATAGGCGCAATAGTTCTTTGTGCAGCGATAATCATAACAACATTTCTGGCGTGTGGCATGCAGCTTTTAGTTCCCGTAGCTGATGCAGTGGTAGGTGCTGATAATAAGACGCAATCAAGAGATGTTGATGTGCAGAAGAATAATAATTCACTTACCGCATCTAAAATGGATTCAGAAAAAAATCAAAACAGCTCAGAGGCTGATGTAAACGCTGCGGAGCAAGACAGCGAGCCTGACAAGGAAACGAAGCTTGATGAGATACTTCACAGTGCAAAGTATCCGGGGCAGCTAAAGGAGCTTGCCAAGAGAAATGATGAGGCAATTGACTTCATATATGAGTATCCTAAGGAGCACTCGAAAGAAGCATGACATTGATCTGACTGCAGAGGCCTCGCAGGATACAGTACCTCTTTTGCAGCAGTGGGATAAGAGATGGGGCTATGAAAAGTACAGTGGCAATTATTTTGCGGCGAGTGGCTGCGGTCCGACTGCACTTTCGATGGTTGTATTATATCTGACACATGATGCACAGGCATCCCCTCTTGCGGTGGCAGAGTATGCAAAGGAGGCCGGATACAGTGTGGATGGCTCCGGAAGTGCATGGAATCTTATGAGCAAGGGCTGCAGGCACTACGGTGGTAATGCAAAGACTATAAAGGTGGATGAGGATACATTTAAAGAAAGGCTTGATGAGGGCAATCTGATAGTCGTAAATGTCGGTCCGGGAGATTTCACAGACAATGGACATTTTATGGTGATCACAGGCTATGATGATGAGGGCTTTACTATAAATGATCCAAACAGTATCATAAAGAGCAATACCCACTGGCAGTTTGAGAGGCTGGGTTCGCAGATCAGGGCGGCATGGAGGATGTTTGTGTAGATAATAGCAGCAACACATGCATTTATGCAGATGTTTGTGATGCATATGGAAAAATTAAAAATAAGAAATAAAAAACCTGCTGTGTCATGCTTGTCTGACACAGCAGGTTTTTAATAACAAACAGTAAAGTATGGTATGCAGATTATAGCAATTGAATACCATGCTCCTCACATGCCTTAATTGTCTCCTCAGGCCACAGTGAGCTTTGTACCTCACCGATATGAGCCTTTCTGAGGAAGAACATACAGATTCGTGACTGTCCGATTCCGCCTCCGATAGTGTACGGAAGCTCCTTGTTGAGGATAGCCTTCTGGAATGGAAGCTTAGCACGCTCAGGACATCCGGCCTTGTCAAGCTGCTCCTTTAGGGCTTTTTCATCTACACGTATACCCATTGATGAAAGCTCAAGTGCGATATCAAGAACAGGATAGTATACGATGATATCAGCGTTTAAAGCCCAGTCGTCATAGTCAGGGGCACGTCCGTCGTGAGGCTCTCCGTTTGCAAGCTTGTCACCAATCTGCATTACACAGATTGCACCCTTTGCCTTTGCAAAATAATACTCGCGCTCCTTTGGAGTATTGTCCGGGAACATTTCCTCAAGCTCTGATGTGGTGATAAAGGTGATATCCTTTGGCAGAATCAAATCTATGTAGTCGTACTGTATAGCCATGTACTGCTCGGTCTTGCGCAGGCATTTGTATACTGTCTTTACTGTTTCCTTAAGGAAGTCTAAGTTTCTGTCCTCCTTGCGGATGACCTTTTCCCAGTCCCACTGGTCAACAAATATAGAGTGGATATTGTCAGTCTCCTCATCACGTCTTATGGCATTCATATCTGTGTAGATGCCCTCGCCGAGAGAAAATCCGTATTTCTTTAATGCATATCTCTTCCACTTGGCAAGAGGAGTGAACGACCTCTGCCTCCTTGTCACCCTGCTCAAGGATGCCGAAGGTAACAGGTCTTTCATATCCGTTTAAGTTATCGTTTAAGCCTGTGGTAGGATCAACGAAAAGCGGTGCTGAAACACGTGTCAGGGAAAGACGCTGTGCGAGCATGCCTTGGAAGAAATCCTTAACAGTTTTGATGGCAAGCTGTGTATCGTGAAGATTCAGTGCCGAAGAATAGTTCTTTGGTATTGTTAATTTGCTCATTTTCGATTAAACCTCGTTGTATTATTAATTTTTAAATAAAATTCCTTTAACCTGATTATTATATCACAATTTTTCTAGAAAGATAGTCCATAATATGATAAAATTAGATAGTTTAAAGAGAAACAATATCGTTTTACCTTATTTTTACGTGTTTAAGGTGTTAATGAAAGGTAGTAGATTTATATGAGAAAAAGAGATATGACCTTTGCTTCGGCGGTGCTTGAGGCAATAGATGCTATTTTAGCTCTTGCGTATATAGGCTTACAGATTTATTATGGAGTGTGCTATCACATACAGGTATTTAAGTTTGTGGCCAATATACTTGTGCTTTTGCTTGTATACATTGCAATCACATGGCTGCAGCATTATCCGGAAAAGCTCAATCACATAGCAGCGGAGCTGTGTGTGGGCAATATCAGAAAGTATTCACTCAGGCTTTTGACGTTTGTAAAGCTTGTTTTTACTGCGGGGCTTCTGGTGCCATGCGTGTGTGATGCGTTTGGAATAGCAATACGCGATGTATACAGCCTTATTATGATAGGGCTCATCCTTGTGGTGACGGCATATTATGAGTACAGGATATTTCAGGAAATAAAGTCATTGCGGAAATAATATAGGAGAAATAAAATGCAGCTTAGTATAGAAGAAGTTAAAAAGCTTGATAGTAACAGCTATCAGATAATAGATATAAGAAGTGTGGAAGAGGTGGCGCACGGTGCCATAAAGGGAGCACTCAATATTCAGGCAGAGGAAATAGAGTCAGATGAGAGGGTGTTGCATGATAAGAAGCTTGTCATAGTCTGCAGCCGTGGTAAGACGAGTGTGGATGTGGCAGAGTATCTCACAGAAAAAGGTTTTGATGCGGCAAGCTTAAAGGGAGGCTATATAAGCTGGCTGCTTGATGCCATGAAAGAGGATGAGGTGGCAGAGCGCGATATAAAGGCAGATGTGGAGCAAAGCATCAGAAAGAAATTTAAGAAATCCATCTGGCGCAAGTTTACAAAGGCGATAAATACCTATGAGCTTGTAAAGCCGGGGGATAAGATTGCGGTGTGTATTTCGGGAGGTAAGGATTCCATGCTCATGGCAAAGCTTTTTCAGGAGCTTAAGCATCACAACAAGTTTGATTTTGATGTGAAGTTTCTCGTCATGGACCCGGGCTACATGAGGCAAACAGACATGTCATAGAGGAAAACTGCAGGAACCTTGGCATCCCTGCCACTATTTTTGAGTCAGATATATTTGATGCTGTATATGATATCGAAAAATCGCCATGCTATTTATGTGCGAGGATGAGAAGAGGACACCTGTATGCATTTGCAAAGGAGCTGGGCTGTAACAAAATTGCGCTCGGACATCACTATGATGATGTTATTGAGACGATACTCATGGGTATGCTCTACGGTGCACAGGTACAGACCATGATGCCTAAGCTTCACAGCACAAACTTTGAGGGCATGGAGCTTATCAGGCCTCTTTACCTGGTCAGGGAGGACGATATCAAGGCATGGCGTGATTACAACGGTCTGCATTTCATACAGTGTGCCTGCAAGTTTACAGATACCTGTACCACCTGCAATAATGAGGAAAACCGCTCAAAGCGTGTTGAGATAAAGCAGCTCATCGCTAATCTTAAAAAGGTGAATCCTTTTGTCGAGGCAAATATATTTAAGAGCGTGGAGAATGTAAATCTGGCTACGGTTGTAGCATATAAAAAGGATGGCATAAAGCACAGCTTCCTAGATCACTATGATGAATAAGACAGATATATTTCAGGAGGTCATTGTATGGCAGATATCATGGATTATATTGACTGGCGTGGAGATATAGGTTTTGATGAGGTGCATGTAAATGAGGTGGACGGACTGATTTTTTCACAGCTTATTTATGTGCAGATGAAGCCATATATGCCGGATGCAAAGGAGTCATACCTTACGATAAAACAGCTTTCAAGTCTTTACTGCGCGGACCACAGTGATGATGAGATTGAGCAGATGCCTAATCTTTTCCGCCACTCCGCGAGGCTGCTTCAAAAGCTGGCGCACTCAAGGCGCTATGCTGACTGCATTTTGAGATATTATATATACGATATTAGTGAAAAAGAGGAGTCGCAGTTTTCTGCGGTTACGATAGAACTGCCTGACGGCACATATTTCATTTCCTACAGTGGTACAGACCATTCCGTGGTCGGCTGGAAGGAAAACTTTAATCTAAGCTATCTCGATGAGACACCCGGGACAGAACAAAGCGAAAAAATATTTAAAGCAGGTGGCAGCATATATATGCAATGATGATAGGGTCATAAATGAAAAAGCCGTAAATGATAAAGCTTTAGATGATGAAAATATCAACAATAAAAGCATCAATACAGGAAAGCTGTGGATAGGCGGGCACTCAAAGGGTGGAAATCTGGCAGTGTTTGCCGCCATGCATGTGGATAAAGAGGTGCAGGATGTCATTATTAAGGTGTTTAATTTTGACGGGCCGGGCTTCAATCACAAGATGATATATACAGCAGGCTACAAAAGAATTTTTGACAGAATAGAGACATTTCTGCCACAGTCGTCTATTGTTGGCTTATTGCTTGAGCATGTGGACAATTATGAGGTGGTAAGAAGCCATAATTCGGGGCCGCTGCAGCATGATGCTTTTTCCTGGGAGATAATGGGCGGAAGTATCATAAAGGCGGATGGGCTGGACAAAAACAGTGTGCGCCTTGACAAGACACTCAGAAACTGGATAGGAAGCATGGATGAGGCGCAGCGAAAGCAGTTTGTAAATGTGCTTTTTTCAATAGCATCGGACTCCAATTTTGAGAACCTTGACCAGATGTCATTTAAGCAGCTCATTGAGATGATAAAGGCTGCCGATGAGCTGTCAAAGGCTGACTGGAGCATGCTTAAGGATACAGTAAGACTCCTGATTTCTGCCGGTGTCGGCGTGGTCAGGGATGAAAAGGAGAAATAAATGTTAAATCAGTTTTCAAGAACACAGCTTTTGCTTGGAAAAGAGGCGATGGATAGGCTAAAGGGCGCAAGAGTCGCAGTATTTGGAATAGGAGGAGTGGGCGGATATGTCTGCGAGGCACTAGTCAGAAGCGGCGTGGGAGCGATTGACCTTATCGATGATGACAAGGTGTGTCTTACAAACCTAAACAGGCAGATAATCGCAACCCGAAAGACCATAGGAAAATACAAGACAGATGTGATGGAGGAGAGGATTCATGATATTAATCCTGATGTCAGTGTCGTGACGCACAGGTGCTTCTTTTTGCCGGAAAATGCTGATGAATTTCCGTTTGAAGAGTATGATTATATAGTTGACGCGGTTGATACGGTCACAGCAAAGATTGCGCTTGTCATGAAGGCACAGGAGAAAAATGTCCCTATCATAAGCAGCATGGGAGCGGGAAATAAGCTGGATGCAAGTGCATTTAAGGTGGCTGATATATATAAGACCAGCATGTGTCCTCTTGCAAAGGTCATGCGCCGTGAGCTTAAAAAACGTGGCGTGAAAAAGCTCAAGGTGGTATACTCTGAGGAGAAGCCTACAAGACCGATAGAGGATATGTCTATAAGCTGCAGAAGCAACTGCATCTGCCCGCCGGGGGCCGAACACAAGTGCACAGAGCGCAGGGATATTCCAGGAAGCCTTGCATTTGTACCATCAGTGGCAGGACTTATCATCGCGGGCGAGGTGGTACAGGACATAGCCTTTGACAGGGTATGATGAAGAATACAATTACGAAAAGAGAGGAATAAAAATGCCAGTATTTGATTTTAGCGATGCACCGGTAGCAAACGAGCATCCGGAGTGTACATATGAGACATTTCATTCGACAGAGACAAAGGCATCGGCCGATAAACCGATTGTTGTGATAGACAATAAGCAAAAGGAGTGGGCGCATCATGCGCTCGGTATGTTTACAAATCCGATAAAGCGTACATCCTTTGAATTTGAGGATGGTGATGGGGTAATCAGTGCAGATATCCTGCGCATTGATTCCCGCTTCGTTAGCCTTTTTAAGTGGCTTGGCGAAAATCACATAAAGGTACAGCTTTCAGGAGCCAATACACCTGACGGATACGCAGTATACAGGGTGAGGGAGGTGTCTCTCGGCAGAGGCACAAAGCTGTCTGCAGAGGACGGATTCCTGCAGTATATGATGGAAAGGCTCTTTTGCCAGCACCATGCCTGAGGATGAACCTGACCTCGATGATTACGAGGAAGAGGGCGACAGCATGAAGCTCACCAGTATACAGAGCATCACAGATTTCATGACATGTGCAGGCCGTACACTGCCTGACAATATACTGCTGTGGGCCAGAAGAAATCTGGCAGTTGCGCGTTCAAGCGAGGTATCACCTGAGGAGAGACGCCATGCGCAGAGAGCACTTTCCATCATGATGAATATCCAGTGGAAGGGAAATTATTTTGAGGCAATTGACCCTGTGGAGGCAAGGCGCATACTCGATGAGGAGCTCTATGGCATGGAAAGCGTGAAGCAGAGAATCATTGAGACCATTATCCAGATAAACAGGACTCATACACTCCCTGCCTATGGACTGCTGCTCTGTGGACCGGCAGGAACCGGAAAGTCACAGATTGCATATGCTGTTGCACGTATACTCAAGCTTCCATGGACCACACTCGATATGAGCTCCATAAATGATGCAGAGCAGCTCACAGGAAGCTCAAGAATCTATTCAAACGCAAAGCCGGGAATCATTATGGAGGCATTTTCACAGGCGGGAGAGTCAAATCTTGTATTTATCATCAATGAGCTCGACAAGGCCTCAAGCAAAAACGGCAACGGAAATCCGGCAGATGTACTTTTGACACTGCTTGACAATCTGGGCTTTACAGACAACTATATGGAGTGTATGGTGCCGACCGTCGGAGTATATCCGATTGCAACAGCCAATGATAAATCACAGATTTCTGCACCGCTTATGTCACGTTTTGCAGTGATTGATATTCCGGACTATACCGATGAAGAGAAGAAGGTCATCTTCCAGAGATTTGCCCTGCGCAAGGTATTTGAGCGAATGGGAATGAAGGAGGAGGAGTGCGTTCTCACAGAGGACGGACTTGATGCAGTGATTAAGCTTCACGAGAACACATCGGGCATAAGAGATCTCGAGCAGGCTGCAGAGCATCTGGCAGCAAATGCTCTTTATCAGATAGAGGTTGATAAGGTAAAGCAGGTGGTATTTGACGCTGAGGCTGTTTTTGAGCTTTTAGGCTAGCAGGATATGATTACGGATACAGGAAATGTTACGAAAATAAAAGGAGATGGTCAGGATGAGAGAATTTGGAAAATCCAGAAAATTAGATAATGTGCTTTATGATGTAAGAGGACCGGTGGTGGATGAGGCGGCCCGCATGGAGGAAAACGGCACAAATGTGTTGAAGCTCAATATAGGAAATCCGCGCCGTTTGGCTTCAGGACACCTGATGAGGTGATATATGATATGTCTCGCCAGCTCACGGACTGTGAGGGGTATTCCAACTCCAAGGGACTTTTTTCTGCAAGAAAAGCAATCATGCAATATGCACAGCTCAAAAAGCTTCCTAATGTGACGGTTGAGGATATCTACACCGGAAACGGAGTCAGCGAGCTTATAAACTTAAGCATGTCAGCGCTTCTTGACAATGGTGATGAGGTGCTGGTGCCGGCACCGGACTATCCGCTTTGGACAGCCTGCGTTACACTTGCGGGAGGCACGGCAGTGCACTATATCTGTGATGAGCAGTCAGAATGGTATCCGGACATAGAGGATATCAAAAAGAAGATTACAGACAAGACAAAGGCAATCGTAATAATAAACCCTAATAACCCTACAGGGAGCGCTCTATCCAAGGGAGGTGCTGCAGCAGATAGTTGATGTGGCAAGAGAGCACGAGCTCATGATTTTTTCGGATGAGATATATGACAGGCTGGTGATGGATGACTATGAGCATGTGTCTATTGCGTCGCTTGCACCGGACCTCTTCTGTGTGACCTTCAGCGGTCTTTCTAAGTCACATATGATAGCAGGCTATCGTATCGGATGGATGGTTTTAAGCGGCAACAAGGCACTCGGAAAGGACTATATCGAGGGTCTCAACATGCTCTCAAACATGCGTCTTTGCTCGAATGTTCCGGCGCAGTCGATAGTGCAGACAGCTTTAGGCGGATATCAGAGTGTAGGCGAGTATATTGTGCCGGGCGGACGAATCTATGAGCAGAGAGAGTACGTCTACAAGGCATTAAACGATATACCGGGAATTTCGGCAGTAAAGCCAAAGGCAGCATTTTACATATTCCCAAAGATTGATACTGCAAGGTTCAACATCACAAACGATGAACAGTTTGCACTTGATCTGCTTCGTGAGAAGAAGATACTCATCATCCACGGCGGCGGCTTCAACTGGGATAAGCCGGATCACTTCAGAGTGGTATATCTGCCTCGAACAGAGATATTAAAGGATGCCACAGGTAAGCTTGCAGACTTTTTGTCTTCATATAAGCAGAAATAATTATTGGCATAGATAATTATTGGCATAGATAATTATAAAACATATGATATAAAACATATAACATATAAGCTCCGGCACAGAAAACTTTTTGTTCTGACCGGAGTTTTTATATTATGCTGTAATATTTTTTAAAAGTAACCTACCTGTAACTTTACATCATGTATTATACACTTGTATCGCGGGGCGGCTGCACTTTAAAGGACGGACCGCACAGCACTCAAAAATGTATAGAGAAGAAAAGGAGAATTAAATGGAACTGCTTAGAGTAGAACACTTATCAAAAATATACGGAGCCGGAGAAAATCAGGTCAAGGCTTTGGACGATGTGTCATTGAGCGTGGAAAAGGGAGAGTTTGTGGCAATTGTCGGGGCGAGCGGCTCCGGAAAATCCACACTGCTTCATCTGCTTGGAGGTGTTGACAGGCCAACAAGCGGAAAGGTGTATATAAACGGCACTGATATTTTTGCAATGAATGATGATGAGCTAGCCATATTCAGAAGAAGACAGGTAGGTATCATTTATCAGTTTTATAATCTGATACCTATATTAAATGTGGAGGAAAACATGGCAATCCCGATGGAGCTTGATGGAAGAAAGGTGGAAAAAGCACAGATGGATGACATGCTTTTGCGCCTTGGACTTACAGAGAGACGCACTCATCTGCCAAACGAGCTTTCAGGAGGACAGCAGCAGCGCACATCTATAGGAAGAGCCCTGATTACGAGACCGTCTATAGTGCTCGCGGATGAGCCGACCGGAAACCTGGATACCAAGGCCAGCAACGAGATTATGCATCTCTTAAAGACCTCAAACCGTGAGCTCAACCAGACAATCATTATGATTACACACAATATGGAGCTTGCAAAGGCGGCTGACCGCACAATAATGATAGAGGATGGTAAAATCAGATGAATTTGATGAAGACACTCACATTAAAAAATTTAAAGCTCAACAGAAAAAGAACTATTGTCACGATAGTCGGAATAATTCTTGCAACAGCGCTTTTGTCGGCGCTTGTCACACTTGTGTCAAGCTTTCAGTACAGTATGATTGAATACCAGAAGCAAAAGGACGGCGACTTTCATGTGAAATTTTCGAATGTGAAAATGTCTGAGCTTTCGGAGTTTAAAAACAACAGAAATATTGAAAGCACATTTGAGACAATGGGAATGGGCTTTGCAAAGCTAGATGGCTGCAAGAATGAGGATAAGCCGTATGCTTATGTCATGGCAACAGATGAGGCAGGCTTTGAGAAAGGCTGCTTTAACCTGATAGAGGGGCGCATGGCAAAAAATGAGGATGAGATAGTCATTCCAAGGCACTTAAAGACAAACGGACGAATCGACATAAAGGTGGGAGATGAGATAACACTTGATATCGGAAAGAGATATGATTCAAACACCGAAAGTGTCATATCGGAAAACTGCGCATATGAGCATGAGGCAGAGACACTTACCGATACTGTGACAAAGCAGTACAAGGTGGTAGGCATCATGGAAAGACCGGGCTATGGAATGGAGGACTATAGTGCCGCCGGATATACATTTGTCACATACCTGATGAACTGGCAGCAATTGATAACGGCACAAAGAGGAGGCAAGCGAAGCTGACTACACTACAGTGTACAGCAGATACACTAAAAAGGCTTTAAGAAACAAGGATGCTGTGACTGCTGATATAATTGGTGTGGATGAAAAGCTGTTTGCGAAAGCAAATAATTCATCTGTTGAAATGTCTGCTGAGGAGAGTGATAGGTTTCTTAAAGAGATGGAAAATGCAAAATATGATATATATATAAATGGCTTCCTTATAAGCTATGAGTGTGTTTTCCCGATTGACGGCACATTTAAAGCACTGTTTACAGTGGCCGCTGTTGTGGCTTTGATAATCATACTGACATCAGTGTATTGTATCAAAAACAGCTTCAACATATCAATCACTGAAAAAATCAGGCAGTATGGCATGCTTGCAAGCGTGGGTGCTACGAGGCGACAGATAAAAAGCAGTGTTAAGACAGAGGCAGCAATGCTTGGAGTGGTTGGTATTCCTGTAGGTACCATGAGTGGTATTTTGGCATCGCTTATACTTGTCAAGGTAGTAAATGCGCTGTCAGCAGGCTGGCTTAACGTTGCTTTGAGCTTTCACACATCACTGCCTGCACTTATTCTTGCTGTGATACTGAGTATAGCAACCATTTATTTCTCAGCAACAGGCAGTGCAAGAAGGGCGGCAAAGGTCACACCGCTTGAAGCAATAAGAAACACAAAGGAGATTAAAATAAAGTCAGCAAAGCTTAAGACACCCGGCGATTATAGGCAGAATCTGGGGTATCGGAGGTGTTATCTCATCTAAGAATATAAAGAGGAACAATAAAAAGTACAGAACCACAGTGACATCTATTGTCATCTGCTCAGTAACCTTTATTGTGATATCATACTTTATGTCTATGGCCTTTAGCGTTGGTTGGGATGTCATATGCATCAGCAGATTACAATATTGGAATAAATATGTCATGTAAAAAAGACCTTGATATTGAAAAGCTCTCTAAGCTTTTGAGTGGCATTGAAGGAGCTGAGGATTATCTGGTTGGAGCAGGCTATGATTTCGATGTCAGTAAGCCGGAGTATACAAAGGAATATGGAGAGTATTGCAGGCAGGTTTATGACAACAGTGAGGATGTCTCACAAATGTTTTTAATCACAGTTTTGGATGACAAATCGTATGATAAGTATGCGTCTGACGCAGGCATAAAAAATGCAGCTGCAGGAGCAATTCTTGTGAATAAAGGCACATTTGATGTGTATAATGAGAATGCTCGAAATACGTCAAAGAAAGAGATGGAGCTGTACAAATATAAAGCAGGAGATACAATCAGGTGCGGCTACAATGTGTATGATGATGCTTCTTCTGATGACAATGCAGCAGAAGGCGATACTGAAAGCAGCACAGATGATAATAATGCTGTGGAAGGTGATACTGAAAGCAGTACGGAGGATAACAGTGGATACGTTGACGAGGAAACAATAAATAACGGAGTCAGAAAGACTGTGGATGTAACTATTGCAGGTGTCACAGACAAGGTACCAATAGGTTATAAGGGCTACAGCAATAACGCTTTTGTTTATGAACCAAAAAGGCTTTGAAAGCCTATGGGGTGACGGTAAGAACGGTAATGAGATTAAACCGGGATATGCGTCATATTCAGCATATGTGGTTGCAGAAAATGCAGATGAATATCAGGATACATTCGAAAAGGAGACGGAAGGAAAATCCTGAGTATTCGCAGATTAGTTTTTATGTCAGCAATCTGGATAAGGAGATGCGCGATGAAAAGTCTCTCTTTACACTGCTTGGAGTATTTGCATACGGACTTATTGTGGTTATTGCCTTAATAGGAATCACAAATATCATCAATACCTTAAGCACCGGAATGGAGCTTAGAAGCCGCGAGTTTGCAACACTAAGAAGCATTGGAATGACAGATAAGCAGTTTGCTGGAATGGTCAGGCTCGAGAGTGTATTTATATCTGTAAAGGCACTTGTAATAGGTGTACCGCTTGGTATTTTAATAAGCTATCTCTTATGTGTTATGATGAACAGGATGGATGACGCAATCATTTATGAGCCGCCGTATAAAGCAATTATATTGTGTATAGTGGTTGTAATAATGCTGATTTATGCTATCATGAAACTATCAATGACGAAGCTTAGACACAATAACATTATTGAGACAATCAAAAATGAAAATCTGTAGGAAATGCGGGAGCTGATATGAAAAAAATACTTCTCATAGAGGACAATAAAGGAATAACAGAGGGACTGTGTGATACCTTTACAGAACCTGAATATGAGCTTTTGACAGCAGGCAATTTAAAGGAGGCTGGGGCGCTTTTGAGTGAGCACCCCGGCCTTGTGCTGCTTGATGTGTCGCTTCCGGATGGGAACGGCTTTGATTTTTACAGCGAAAGGCTGGAAAAAGAAAAAACACCGGTGATTTTTCTTACCGCAAGGGATGAGGAAAATGATATAGTAAAGGGACTTGAGCTTGGAGCGGAGGATTACATCACAAAGCCTTTTTCAGTAAGAGAGCTTGTGGCGAGAGTAAACCGCGTATTTTTACGAAGGAAAAGTGATGACAGTTCATCTGTCATACACGCAGGAAGCATAAGCTATGATTTGGACAAAAAGGAAGCAAGAAGGGCTGGACAGGTGATTGCTCTTTCAAGTCTTGAAAACCGTATACTTGATCTGCTTTTTACCAATCACGACAAGGCTGTGTCCAGAAATGCCGTGCTTGACTGCATCTGGGAGGCGACAGGCAACGATGTCTATGACCATACAGTGACTGTCTATATGAAGCGCATTAGGGCAAAGCTTGGTGAGGATGTGATAAAGACTGTGAAGGGAATCGGGTATCGTGTTGATTCAGATGAAGCTCTTTAAAGAGTATCGGCCGACAGAGACAGTTCCCGGGGGAAAGCATGAGAAAGAAGAAATATAATTTAGAGAACAGAAAACATTTTGTGTATTTTGCAATAATATATACATGTATATGTGTGACGGTTATGGCTTTTACCGTCTTTTTTCAGTACAGGGCGTATACAAAAAACTATAACATCACAGTGGCTAAGCTATGTGCACTCGTTCATGAAAAATATCCCGATGTATCAGATGGCAGTATAGCCGCGATTCTAAATGACAGCAGCTTAGGCAGCGATTATACTAATTTAAAAAGCGCAGAGACCCTCTTTAAAAAAATACGGCATTGATATGGAAAAGGATTCTGCGGTTTTGTCAAATGAAAAAGCGCTTAAAGGAGCGCTTTGGTTAGACATATTTCTTGTTGTGCTTTTTGCAGGGGGCTTTTGCCTTTACATTGTGCTTATAAGATTTAGCTTTAAAAGACAGGTCAGACAGGCTGCGGATTATCTGCGCCGCATAAATCAGGGAGACTACAGACTTGTTATGGCAGATAGCACAGAGGGAGAGATTTCTATACTAAAGGGAGGGCTTTACAAGACAGCAATCTATTTGAGGGAGTCTGCGGAAAATGCAAAGGCAGACAAGCTTTTGCTAAAGGATGCGCTTTCTGACATATCGCATCAGCTTAAGACACCGCTCACATCACTTTCGATAAATCTGGAAAATCTGGAAGGAAATCATGATATGGCATCTGAAAACAGAAGCAGGATAATGCGCAGGGCAAAGCGTGATGTGGACAATATATCGCATATGGTGCAGTCTATCTTAAAGCTCTCAAGGCTTGAAGCGGATGTTGTGGAGTTTGATGAGAAGGATACGCTGCTGTCTGAAATTGTGTCTGAGGCAGCTGACAATGTTATGGCACTTTGCGATTTGAGAGACATAAGGCTGTCCATAGATGAAGGCTCTGATAAGGATGCCTGTATACATGCTGATGCATACTGGCAGTGTGAGGCCATTACAAACATAGTAAAAAATGCAGTGGAGCATGCAGAGAGTGAGGTAAGGATAGGCTTTTACAGGTATGATATGTATGCAGAGATAACAGTGCAAAACGATGGGGAGATAATAAGTGATGAGGACAAAAAGCATATTTTTACGCGTTTTTACAGCGGCAGCGGACAGCCGGCAGACAGCATCGGCATAGGACTTTCGCTGGCGGAAGCAATTGTGCGTCATGACAATGGATATATCCTTGTGGAGGATTGTAAAAAAGATGTATTAAATGAAAAAAATGAATGCAGTGGCACACGCTTTGTGGTAAGATATTTGTGATAAGTTGAGAAAAATTATCAATAAATACACTAGGAAGCGATAAAATGACACTAAAAGAACTTGGCATAGGACAGAGTGCCAGAATACTTACAGTAGGCGGTGAGGGCGCACTGCGCCAGCATTTCCTGGATATGGGAGTAATCCCAAAAGCCGAAGTAACAGTTATCAAATTTGCACCGATGGGAGACCCGATGGAGCTTCAGGTGCACGGCTATGAGCTCACATTGAGGCTTGATGATGCGGCACAGATTGAGGTAGAATTAATTGACAGCCGTTCAAGAAAGCATGAGGGCCCTAAAAAGATAAGCAACACAGCCCATCCCGGACTTGGCGAGGAGGGTAAATACCATGTGAAGGGCAGTGGCAATCCCCTTCCGGATGGTGAGAAGCTCACGTACGCACTTGTGGGAAACCAAAACTGCGGCAAGACAACACTTTTCAACCAGCTTACAGGCTCAAACCAGCATGTCGGCAATTTCCCGGGAGTGACGGTGGACAGAAAGGATGGCTCTATTAAAGAACATCCGGATACATCAATCACAGATTTACCGGGCATTTACTCAATGAGCCCATATACTAATGAGGAGATTGTGTCGAGAAACTTTGTGCTCGATAACAAGCCAAAGGCCATAATAAATATCGTAGATGCGACAAATATCGAGAGAAACCTGTATCTGACCATGCAGCTTCTTGAGATGGATATACCGATGGTTATCGCTCTAAATATGATGGATGAGGTGACGGCAAACTCAGGCTCAATCGATGTAAATAAAATTGAGGGACTGTTAGGAGTGCCTGTTGTACCGATTTCTGCCGCAAAGAATCAGGGTGTTGATGAGCTGGTGCGCCATGCAATACACATTGCAAAGTATCAGGAGCGCCCGGGCAGACAGGATTTCTGTGATGAGAATGATTTTGGCGGTGCCGTGCACAGATGTATACACGCGGTCAGTCACCTGATTGAGGATCATGCAAAGCTCGCCGGAGTCCCGATTCGCTTTGCTGCTACCAAAATTATCGAGGGAGATGCACTTATATTAGAGCAGCTTCATCTTGATGAGAATGAGAAAGAGGCAATAGAGCATCTGATTGTCCAGATGGAGAAGGAGCGAGGCCTTGACAGAAGCGCTGCAATTGCGGATATGCGCTTTACATTTATTGAGAAAATATGCGAGAGCACCGTGGTAAAACCGAAGGAGAGCAGGGAGCGTATCAGAAGTGAACGCATCGACCGTGTTCTTACAGGCAAATACACGGCAATACCATGCTTTATAGTGATAATGCTTGCTGTATTTTATCTTACCTTCAACGTAATCGGAGCAGGCCTTCAGTGGCTTTTGGAGCAGGGCATAGGAGCACTGACCGCGCTTACGGATAAGGCACTCACAGCGGCAGGTGTGAATGAGGTGCTGCACGGACTGGTAATAGACGGCATCTTTCAGGGTGTCGGAAGCGTATTAAGCTTTTTGCCGATTATCGTGACACTGTTCTTTTTCTTATCCCTCATGGAGGACAGCGGATACATAGCGAGGGTTGCATTCTTCATGGACAAGCTCCTTCGTAAGATAGGACTTTCCGGACGAAGCATAGTACCAATGCTCATAGGCTTCGGCTGTACGGTGCCAGCTGTCATGGCGACACGTACACTGCCAAGTGAGAGAGACCGACGAATGACTATACTCCTCACACCGTTTATGAGCTGTTCAGCAAAATTGCCAATTTATGCATTCTTTGTTAGTGCATTTTTCCCGAAGCATGGCGGACTTGTCATGGGAGGTCTGTACTTCCTTGGAATAATTGTCGGAATACTTTTCGCGTTTATCTACAGAAAGACTTTGTTCAGGGGTGACGCAGTGCCGTTTGTCATGGAACTGCCAAACTACAGGATGCCGGGCGCCAAGAATGTGTGCCAGCTCCTCTGGGAAAAGGCAAAGGACTTTTTGCAGAAGGCATTTACAGTAATACTTATTGCTACAATGCTTATATGGTTTTTACAGAGCTTTGACATACACTTTAACATGGTAACAGACTCAAAGGACAGCATGCTTGCCGCTATTTCAAGTGTTATCGTGCCTGTCTTTAAGCCTCTGGGACTCGGCGACTGGCGTATATGCACATCACTTATCAGCGGACTCATGGCAAAGGAGAGCGTGGTATCAACACTTGAGATACTGTTTGGCGGAACGGTCACGACAGCACTCACAACACTTTCAGCTGCATCTCTTCTGGTGTTCTCACTGCTCTACAGCCCTTGCGTGGCAGCTATAGCATCCATAAAGAGAGAGCTGGGTGCAAAGTGGGCAGTCAGTGTGGTGCTTTTGCAGTGTGCGATTGCATGGGTGGCAGCATTTATTGTAAGAGTTATTGGACTGCTTGTGATGTAAAAAAACTGACTACAAAAAATATAAAAGGAGATATGTGATGGAGATTAAACTGGAAAATGAATCACTTGAGCTCACGATAAACAGCTTCGGAGCAGAGCTTAAAAGCATCACCGGCAAGGAAACAGGTACACAGTATCTGTGGGATGCCGATGAGAAATACTGGAAGAGAAGCGCACCGGTGCTTTTCCCGTTTGTCGGCAGCTTAAAGGACAAGAAGTTTACCGTTGATGGGACAGATTATCCGATGGGACAGCACGGCTTTGCAAGGGATATGGAGTTTGAGCTTGTGTCACAGACAAAGGATGAGGCATGGTTTTTACTTAAATCAAATGATGAGACTCTTGCAAAATATCCGTTTGAGTTTGTGCTCGAAATCGGCTATAAGCTCTCAGGCAGTGAGATAAAAGTGACCTGGAGGGTGACTAATCCTGCGAAAAAGGATTTACTTTTCTCAATAGGTGGTCATCCGGCATTTATGTGTCCGGTCGCAGAGCAGGGAAAACAGTCAGACTATTATCTAAAGCTTGACACAGACAAAGCAATCACCTACGGACTTATCTGTGACGGAGGACTTTTAGACAAGGATGACAATCTGCTTAATGTGGATGCGGATGGATACTGTCAGATAGATGAGCATATGTTTGATAAGGATGCGCTCATAATAGAAAACAGACAGGCTTCAAAGGTGAGCCTGTGTACACCGGATAAGAAGCCATACCTTACGGTGTCATTTGATGCGCCTTTATTTGGTCTGTGGTCACCGGCAGGAATGGGAGCACCGTTTATCTGTATTGAGCCGTGGTACGGCCGATGCGACAGAGCAGGCTTTGCCGGAGAATTAAAGGACAGGGAGTATGGTAATTCGCTGGCACATGGTGAGAAATTTGAGAAGTCATATACGATTGCAATTGAGCTGTAGATTTTCTTGTTCTCAATGTGACTTAAGACTTAAATAGTTACAAACAAAAATATAAGATATAGTTAGAATCATGGGACTGCGATATATTGTAGTCCCATGATTTTTGTATTGACAAAATGCAAGATATGAAATATATTATACTTAACTAGTGACTAATAAACAGTAGAGTGTTAATCAGTAGAGAGGGTGTTATAATGCAAAAGCAAAATTCAAAAAAGAAATTTTTGGAGAAACTTTATATTAGCTTATCATTTTATTTTGGGGATGATGACTGTGATAGTTTAATTAAAGACTATGAAGAATGGTTCGAAAATGAAGAAATGGCTGAAAAAAGCGAGTACGAAATATGTTCCGGCTTAGGAAAACCGTTTGATATCGCGAGAAATTTATACAAAGATTCAAAAGAAGGAAAAGAGCATACGTTTCCATTGAAGAGTAGTGTTTTATTACAGACAATTGCCACGCTGGTTATATATTATGTGCTATGCGTCAGTTTGTTAAGATATTTTGATAAAAACGGCTGGAATTTTTATCCGGTTGCTCTGATAGCTAATGTTCTAGTATTTGTTGCAGGTTTGTTTATTCTTAAAAAATCAAAATTAACATGTGATATGCAATTTAAAAACCATCTGTTATTAATCGGATTATTCTTTTTTATTTTATTAACAGAGGTATTTCTGGTAATGAAAAATAATGAGGCTGGCTTAGGGAGTTATTATGTGGTATTAGTTACAACAGCTATAATTATTCTGAGTTGTATTATTATTTACATCATCTTAAAGAAATATATAATAAACAGGGAATTGGGTTTTATAACGATATTTCATATACTTGGTATTATTACCTGCTTAATGTATTTTATAAATCAGTTACATATGTTTTATATAGAAAGAATGCTTGGGCTTGAAAAAATAATAGCATATAGTAGTTTATTATATATTCAGACGCTGATTTTTGGGACAATTTTATTGTTAAAATTAAAATTTGAGAGGAAATCATAAATGGATTCACAGCTAAAAAGAGGAATCTTAAATATATGTATTTTACAGCTTTTAAAACAAGAAGACAGATATGGATACGATATAATTAAAATATTGCAGGGACTTTTCCCGGATACAGATGAAAGCACTATTTATGCCATTCTAAGAAGACTGAATAAAGGAGGGTTGACGGAAGTATATTACAGTGAAAAATCATTGGGACCACAGAGAAAATATTATAAAATAGTAGAAAAGGGGGAATTATATTTAAAAGAAAACATAGCTTCCTGGAATGAGATAGTAAGGATTTTTCACGAACTTGAAATAATGTAATGTATGATAGCATAACGCTATATGTGTCTTGGTGCACCTGCCTTTTCTTCATGCCTGCCTGAAGCAGCCATTTCTGATCAATTTTCTTAAGATCTTCACCGAATCTGACATGCAGCCGAACTGAGCCTTCGAGCTGCTCGATATGTTCAATGGTGCCCTTGCCGAACTTTGGATGATTGACATCGTCATTGATATTAAATTTTACAGTACTGTTTTTCTTTTTGCGGTATTCCTGCTCGCGTGAATATGTGTCGCGGATAGGAATACTCTTGTCAGTAATTTTCTTTTTGAGAACCTTATCATAATCGTGCTTAATAAGTCCTTCACCGGCTTTGTAGTAAGGAGTGGGAGCTGCTCCGATAAGTGAGCAGCAGTATTTCCACGCACTTCCGTGGATGCCGGGCTGCCAGTTGTACTTGTCCGGTATATCCATATTATATTGCATATAGTGGGCATATTCGTGCTTATATAAATCCATCCTGTCATCCTTTGACAAGGGCTTTGTCACACAGTAGCCGATGAAAAGCAGCGAAAAATGAAATTCTTCTTCATCCTGCCCAAAGCCCGGAGTGTATGCACCGAGCCTGTCCGTATCAAAGCCAAATGTGATAGGAACCCTTGCACCGTTAAGCCCAAGCTGTCTGTCGAGCTTCTGGTAGAGAAAGCGGATTTCCGCGAGATGTATTTTTGTTTCGTTTTCGAGTAGTTGTCGTAAATTGTTGTCTATGTTCATAAGTATATTTCTCTAAAAAATCAGTTTGTTTTCAACACAGTAATGATATATTCCGTCATTCTCAACTGATTGGCACACAAAATCAGCCTTAGCCTTGACTTCGTCCTTTGCATTGCCCATGGCAACACCCAATGCCTACGGCCTCAAGCATTTCAATATCGTTATGTCCGTCACCGAAAGCAATTGCTTCATCCTTTGAGAAGCCATAATGCCTAAGCACTGCAGCAACAGCATTGCCTTTGCCACTGTTAAGCGGAATAATATCAACGGCCTTATCCCACCATGCAGTTATCTGTGAGTGGGGCGCGCCGGATAGAATCTGTGAGTGCTCATCTTTTTTGCAGGAGCACATAATCTGATATATATCAGTCCTGCTTATCTCGTCAAAATTGTCAGCGATTTTAAGCTTTTCGCTGCCAAAGGCAAAGTATTGCTCTAAATCAGGGTCGGTACCGTTTGTGACAATCATATGCTCGTTGCTGATTGCAATGGCGCGGTTCATCTGCTTTAGATTGGAAATTATCTGATATTTGTCGTGCTCATTAATAGGATTTTTGAAGATGATATCATTGCCTGCGGTGACGAATGAGCCGTTAAAGGTGAGCAGGACATCAAAATCAATTCCATCAAAATGAGGCACACCTGTGTAGCTTCTTCCGGTAGCCATACAAAGGATGATGCCATTTTGGTGGAGCTGCCTAAGTGCAGCAGCAGTGTTTGCTGATAATTCTTTATGTCCCAGCCGAAGCAGGGTGCCATCCACATCAAAGAATGCTATTTTAATCATAATTCACCTGCCTGTTTTAATGCTAGTTTAATGATATTTTCATTTATATAGAATCCGTTTGATTGAATTTTGGTTATTGCATTTTTTACAGAAGAAATAATCCCTGATTGTTTAGCTTTTATAAGAACACCTAAGGTGCCCGTTACTGTTAATCCAAGATATTTTGCTGTTTTTTTTGCTGCATTATCATCGATGATAACTAAGTCTGCTTTGGGGTCAGCTTGTGCCAATATCATAACATCAACTTCACCGGCATGAAGCTTTGCTTTGTACATTTTGCGGTCTTCAATGTTAGTGATTGTTTCGACTGTAATCCAATCAAGATTTTGTTTGATTTGTAAACAGGCAGAATCCTTTTTTGCTGTAACTTCGTCGAATACTGCTTTAGGAATAATGATTGAACCATATATTTTTTTTAAAATGTTAAGTAAGTCTGCATTGCACAATGCAATTAATGGTGTTGAATTGACAATTACCCTACGCATTATTCATCTCCTCTATAAATTCTGCTTCATCATCAAAACTGAAGATAGATATATTATTATTGCCTAGATATTTGATGAAATCTTCCTCACTCATTCCGGCTATCTGTGCACAATATCCAATAGAAATATGGTTTTTTAAATAAAGCATTAGAGCAGTAGCTTTCTTGGCAAAAGCATTAGCTTCATCTTTGGTCATTTTGGTATCGTATAATACTTCATCTGGTATTTTTATTGCAATACTACACATATAAACACCTCTTTCTATTTATAATGAATCATTAATTATATCTCAGTTACATGATAACATAATAAGCGCAAGATTAAAAACATTTATTTAAATTTCTGTCACAACGTAAGGTACGTAAGCCGGGGACTGTTGGGGACACGCGCTTTAGCTATCGCTACGCTTAGCAACTAAGATTCTGTACGAAATTATGCTCATGAAGCGTAGAAACGCACCTGCATGGACGCAGGGGAGAGGAAGATTTACATATGTGTACGCAGGAGGACCTGGTTCATAAAGATTACCATTTCTTATAACTGTGTTCTTGATATTAAAGGACACAAGTGGCTTTTTTCAATATGTTGTTGTTAATTTATGGTGTTGGGCTTCCACCATTATGCCAGAAGCCTCACAAAAAGTAGCTGAAACTGCAGAAATCACCAAAACAGCACCCAAAACCCAGCCCAAAAGCCGGAAAAGACCCGGCAAAAAGTAGCTGAAACTGCAGAAATCACCAAACAGCACCCAAAACCCAGCCCAAAAGCCGGAAAAGACCTGGCAAAAAGTAGCTGAAATTGCAAAAATCCCAAAAACAGCTCCAAAAACCCAGCCGTAAAGCCTCATAAAAATGGACTTATAGACATGTATTGATGGCTTAGTCGAGAATTAACTACTGTGGAGTGTACTAGAACTTGTGAGTAGCGTGTCATTTGTAACCGCCAAAGCGTACACAATGAAGCAGTAACTATAAACTGTGAGATTATAGCAAACCATCTAGCATATACATTTGTATAAGTTTCGACGTTTTCGTCGTGCACAGAAAACCTAAGAGCATAATTTCGTACAGAATCTTAGTCGCGAAGCGTAGCGAGGGCGAAAGTGCGTGTCTCCCCAACAGTCCCCGGCTTACGTACCGACCTGCGACTAATGCGCAAAAGTTGCGCATAAAAACGCGCACCCAATCCCTTGTTTGTGAAAAATGCTTGAAAACAAAAGTTAAAAAATGTCGAAATTGCACATTGACATAATCGCAATGCTGTAATATACTAAGTTCAGAACAAGCGGTTGCGCGAAAAACGCACCTAAGAAATAAATTAAATTACAAGCAAATGGAGGAAACAACGGATGGACAAATTTATTGTTAACATCATTCACCGCCCTGAGATGGTGCCTGAGTACTCAGCAACAGTGACAGGACAGGGAAAAGAAGAGGATATTGGAGATAAGAAGCTTATCACAGAGTCACTCGACATCTTCAAGACACAGCAGAGACTTGCACATGAGGCGGGACTCAAAACTACAATCCAGATGACATATGCTTCACTTTTTAATGATGAGGCAGTAGAGCTTGCAAAGCAGGATCACGAGAAATACGGTGATGAGATAGCACTTTCACTCCTTGGACTTCCGTGTGAGGAGTTTAGAGAGAAGTATAAGACAAAGGATTTCTGCATCTGGATGTTCTCAATGGAGGACAAGAAAGCTATCGTAAATGATGTTTTCGAGAAATTCCATGACAGATTCGGTTTCTATCCTGAGTCAACAGGCTCATACTATATGGATGCAGACCTTACAAACTACATCAAAGAAAAATACCCAATGGTAAAATGTGCAGTTGCAACATGCTGGGAGGAGGGCCCTAAGGCATACCACACATGTAACAACTCATGGTACACACTCTTCGACGGAGGCCCATGGGCACCATGGATTCCATCAAAGCAGAACACACATGCGCCAGCAGCAAATAAGGAAGAGGATAGCGGAATTGTAGCAATTCCACATCTCTCACGTGACCTTATTGCATGCTATGACGGAAACGGCTCAAACTTCGGAACACATCCACAGAACGTGCTTCGTGGAATGATTTATGATACAAAGACATGGGAGTATCCATATCTTTACAACCTCATTGACCAGTACAGAGACCTTGCAAAATACAATAACGGATATTCATACAACATGATGTTCGTAGGTCCTGGCTGGATGAACAAGATGGGACGCTGGGAGCAGCCATATGAGCTTCTCTTAAAGTCATACACAGACGGCTGTAATTACTATGGCAAGTTAAAGAAAGAGGGTAAGCTCATCGACATGACAATGTCAGAGTTCGCTGATTACTTCAGAGAGAAGAAGGGTGTCAACGCAGGTAACTACAATGAGCCTGAGTGTGCACCATGGAGAGATATCCTTTACGGCTCAGACAAGCAGCTCTTCTGGTACTGTGACCCATACATGAGAGCATGCGTAAACATGGATCAGGGTGGAGCAATCGTAGACCTTCGTCCATACGTTGCAAAACTTGAGTGGCCGGTAGGAATCGGAACAAAGCATGTACAGGATGCATCTTATCCATTCCTTATTCAGGAGAAATACAGAGCAGGATACTTTACACACTATGCAGGAGCAGGAACAGTAAGAAGTGCCAAACTTTCACACAACGGCGAGGAGGTTGACCTGTGTCTCTGTCCTACACACAGCCATTTTTCAGAGGAAGTTATTGATGGCAAGAAGACAAGAATCCTTACACTTGATCCTGTAGATATTGAGTTTTATGATGTTAAGCTTACTCTTCAGACAAAGGAATACTTTGAGGAGGGCTCATCAAACATCAAGATTGAGCGTAATATCCTTAGCATGAGTGATCCAAATGCAGAGGTTTATCTCGATGAGTACATCACAGCATGCTACGGAACAACAGAGTATCCTGAGGATATGACAGGCATCACACTTACATGTGAGGGAGAAAATCCACAGAGCATCAATTATGAGTACAAGTGTCGTGATGCAAAGCTTGACGGAGCAACTGCAGTAAGCGCAGTAATTCCTGCAATTCAGACAAAGGTTTCACTCACACCATCTGCAAAGGCAGAGGGATACATTGAGGAAGGATATGCATTCTCTCCAATGTTCAAGCTTGGTTACAAGAAACAGATTAAAGACAAGGAGGTATTTGCAACATGGCTCAACTTGGAAAAGGCAAATTAAATTACAGATGTCCTTTATGTTTTATGAGGGATCTTGATATTGATATGTTCTATAATAAGGAAACAGGTATTTATAGCTGCATCCGTTGTCAGTTCAGAGGTACAGAGGAAGAGGTACTTCAGGGCAACGAGGATGTCCGCAAGAAGTACAAGGCTATGTACAAGAGATTCGACAAGTTCGATTTTGATTAAAGTAGTGATTGGTACGCTGCTGCTATAATAGCAGCAGCGTATTTTGCATTTCGCTACAAAGGAGAGTATATATGGCGAAAAGAAAAAAAGACACGATGGAATTCAGATTCTATGAGCTGCCACAGGGAGAGTCGGCACTCGTACTGTGCGGAGAATCCTGGAAGAGAGTGTATGGTCATGAGGAATTTCACCTGCATTTCCATAATCTGCTTGAAATCGGCATCTGCCGCGAGGGAGATGGAAATATGTATCTGGATGAGGATATTTACCAGTATCATGACGGCGATATCACATTTATACCTGAGAATTTTCCACATGTTACAGTCAGCTATGGTGAGGTGGTGAATTTCTGGGAGTACATTTTTATTGACATACATTCTGTGATAGAAGAGATGTTCCCAAACAATACGGCATTCCAGAATGAGGCAGTTACGACTATATCAAAAAAAGCGTTTATGACTAACGTATATCAGAGCCCGGCTATGGCTGAGTATATAAATGCCATAATCAGGGAAACCCGTGAACACAAGATTTATTGCCAAAGGACGGTAAAGCTCCTTGTGCAGGGAATTGTAATAGAGCTGTTGCGTAGGTATGATGAGCTTCCGGAGGAGGATAATAATATCGTAAAGGGTACCAATATGTCACAGATAGCCACAGCACTTGACTACATGAATAAGCATTACAGCGAATCGATAAAGGCAGGGGAGCTTTCGGAACTATGCAACATGAGCGAGACTCATTTCAGGAGACTGTTTGAATCATACATCAATATGCCGCCTATGGAGTATCTGAATCTGATAAGAGTACAGAAGGCGTGCGAGCTTATGAAAAAAACAAATGAGCCTATGGAGCTTATTGCACAAAAGTGTGGATTCACAACCCAGTCAACTTTTAACCGTAATTTCCGCAAATTTTTGGACACTTCGCCATATCAGTGGAAGATAAATCCTGAAAATTATGAGCATAAGCTGCTGAATTTTAGGATATCTGCACTAAAGGGATGGTAGAAAATACATGCCTTCGTCTTATAAGAGGGCTTTGTGTTTAAAACAGACATGTATCAAATAATAAATACAGTAGATAGGAGTGTAAAAATATGAGTGATTTTGATTCAAATATCATTAAGAAATCCGGAAATATTTGAGCAGAACAGACTTGCGGCTCATTCGGATCATGTATGCTATAAAAATGAACTGGAGAAAATTAAAGGGAAAATCAAGCCTGAGATATGATATGAACGGCTTATGGAAGTTTGCATATGCAAAGAATCAGTCCCTGGCTCCTTGTGGCTTTGAGGCAGCTGATTATGATTGCAAAGGCTGGGATGAAATCAGGGTTCCGGCACATATCCAGATGGAAGGCTATGACGTGCCAATCTATACGAATACCACATATCCGTGGGAGGCTGATGAGTCTATAAAGCCGGGCGAGGTACCTGAGATTTTTAATCCGGTTGCAAGCTATGTGAAGTATTTCACAATACCCTGAGAATATGAAGAACAAGAGGGTGTGTATTTCGTTCCAGGGAGTGGAGAGCGGTTTTGCACTCTGGCTGAATGGACACTATGTCGGCTACAGTGAGGACACATTTGATCCGTCTGATTTCGAGCTGACTGATTATATTGTTGATGGTGAGAACAAGCTTGCGGTCAGGGTATGGAAATGGACATCAAGCAGCTGGTGTGAAGATCAGGATTTTTACAGATTTTCAGGCATTTTCAGAGATGTATTTTTGTATGCCGTTCCTTGTGCACATGTGGAGGATCTGTCAGTTGTTCCTACACTTAATGATACCTTTGACGAGGGCACACTTAGTGTGTCATTAAAGGCAGATGGTGATGGTATTGCAAGTGTAAAGCTTTATGAGCTGGGCGATTTGTCTGTGGAAAAATATGACAGGGCAAAACTTTTATTGGAAGAGTTTGATATAGAGCTCAGGGATAAGGAAATTTGCGAGGGCTCATGTAATGTGAAAAATCCTCTGTTATGGAGCGCTGAAAAGCCGAATCTGTATGAGGTTAAAATTATAGTTAAAGATACGCATGGAAATGAGACAGAGTTTATCAGCCAGCTGGCAGGCTTCAGACGATTTGAGATGGTAGACGGACTCATGAAGCTAAACGGTAAGCGTATTGTATTTAAGGGTGTAAACCGCCATGAGTTCAGCTCAATAACAGGCCGTGTGCCAAACCGTAATGAGGTGATAAAGGATATTGTCACAATGAAAAAGAACAATATCAATGCTATAAGAACAAGCCATTATCCTGATGATTCCATGCTCTATAAGCTTTGCGATATTTATGGAATTTATATGATAGCTGAGAACAATCTTGAGAGTCATGGCACATGGGAGGCATATAATAAGGGCTATGTTGACCTTGACTTTGTTGTGCCAAAGGACAAGCCACAGTGGAGAGAAATGATGCTGGACCGTGCCAACTCATGCTATCAGAGAGATAAAAATCATCCGGCAATCCTTATCTGGTCATGCGGCAATGAGTCGTTTGGTGGCAAGACAATATATGAGATGTCACAGCTTTTCAGGCAGCTTGATAAGCATCGTCTGGTACATTATGAGGGAGTATTTAGCGATAGAAGCTACAATGACACAAGTGACATGGAAAGCCAGATGTATACTCTGTTGCAGGTATTGAAAATTCCTGGCGGACAACCCTGAGAAACCGTTTATCTGCTGCGAATATACACGCAATGGGAAATTCCTGCGGTGCTATGCATAAATACACAGAGCTTTCTGACCGCGAGCCTAGATATCAGGGTGGATTTATCTGGGATTATATTGACCAGTCAATCTACAAAAAGGACAGATACGGCAAGTGGTTCCTCACATATGGCGGAGATTTCGGCGACAGGCCTACAGATGGAGATTTCAGCGGAAACGGCATCTGCTACGGCGGAGAGAGAGAGGCTTCTCCAAAGATGCAGGAGGTGAAGTTCAATTATCAGAATATATCGGTTGATTTTGACAGCGACTACATCTTTACAGTTACAAACAAAAATCTCTTTGTAAATACATCGGTTTTTGATGCTTTTGCCATTCTTCTTGCAGACGGTGAGGAGGTTTACAGGACAAAGCTTCAGATATCTGTTCCACCGATGGATAGGGCAAGCTATGAGGTGCCGGTGACTCTTAAAAATTCCATGATAGATGTGGAAAAAGAGTACTGTATTGTCGTATCATTTGTATTGAAGGAAAACACCATCTGGGAAAAGGCAGGATATGAGATTGCATTCGGACAGCATATGATAAAGAAGCCTGTAAGTGAGTATTCATGCGACAAATCAGTTGAGCTTGTTGTTGGAAACGGAAATATCCTTGTAAGAGGTGAGAACTTCAAGGCACTTTTCTCAAGAATGAATCTGGGAATGGTTTCATATGTATATGGTGGCGTCGAGATGCTTCCAAATACTATCCCACTGCCGAATTTCTGGAGAACACCTACCAACAATGATTCCGGCAACATGATGCCACAGCGCTATGCACAGTGGAAGATTGCCAGCATGTATGTGACCACCAGACAGAATCAGCGCTTTGCAGATACATCACCAAGGGTAGAAAAAAATATGACAACAATATCGCCATCACATACACTTATTTCATGCCTACCACACCGCAGAGCTCATGTGAGGTGACATACAGAGTGTTTGGTGATGGAACAATCGAGACAACTCTGTCATATGACCCTGTAAAGGAGCTTGGCGATATGCCGGAGTTTGGCATGATGTTCAAGCTGGATGCCGATTATGATACAGTGAAATGGTACGGACTCGGACCACAGGAGACATACGAGGACAGACAGCATGGCGGAAAGTATGGTGTATACGAGAATAAAGTGGCAGACAATGTCGCAGAGTATCTCGTTCCGCAGGAGAGCGGCAACAAGTGCAGAGTAAGATATGCAAAGGTAATGGATAAGAAGGGCAGAGGCATGCTGTTCTTTGGTGATGAGCTTTCGTTCTCGGCACTGCCATATACACCACATGAGCTGGAAAATGCTGCACATCATTTCGAGCTTCCACCTGTACACTATACTGTTGTCCGTGTGGCAAAGAAGCAGATGGGTGTAGGCGGAGACGACAGCTGGGGCGCACATACTCATCCGGAGTACCTGCTTGATGTCTCAGAGAAAATGGAATTCACATTCTGTTTCCGCGGAATTTAGCATTTTAAGGTTGTCAGGAATATTATTACGCATTTTGAGAGCAGGGACTACTACTGGTACTGCTCTCATGGTGTAAATAAACGATATAAGAATAAATGATATAAGAATAAATGATATAAGAATTAAGGAGAATTAAAATGTCAAAGTTTATTAAGGGTATGGATTTATCAACCTTGCTAGAGCTGGAACGCTGCGGAGCAAAATACTACGAGGACGGAAAGGAGAAGGATATTCTTGACATCATGAAGGAGCATGATGTTGACACAATCCGTCTTCGTCTGTGGAACGACCCAAAATCAGAGGATGGTGAGCCTTACGGTGCGGGTAACAATGACCTGGCTGAGACTATTGCTATCGGAAAAAAGGTTACAGATGCAGGCTTTGGAGTGCTTTTGAATTTCCACTACAGTGATTTCTGGGCAGATCCGGGAAAGCAGATTAAGCCAAAGGCATGGAAGAATTTCGGTGTGGACGAGCTGGAGCAGGCTGTATATGATTTTACACTTGAAAATCTGACAAAGATTATTGAGGCAGGTGTAAATGTCACAATGATTCAGGTAGGTAATGAGCTTTCAAACGGACTTTTGTGGCCTGAGGGAAAGGTACCTAACTACGATAATATAGCAAAATTTGTGAATGCCGGAATACGTGCCTGCCGCAAGGTAAATGCTGATATTCCGATTATGATTCACCTCGATAATGGTGGAAACAATGAGCTTTATGTCAGATGGTTTACAAACTTCATCGAAAGAGGAGAGGAGTTTGAGTATATCGGATTGTCATACTATCCTTTCTGGCACGGCTCTCTCGATCAGCTTGAGTTAAATATGAACGATATTGCAAAGCGTTTCAATAAGGACCTTATAATCGCTGAGGTATCTATGGGCTTTACCATGGACAGCTATCCAGGGAGTATGAGAAGCTTGCTGATTCTGAACGCAAGGGTTATGCGACAAAACCGGAGCTCGTTGAGAAGATAGATTATCCTATGACTATTGAGGGACAGGCTGACTTTACAAAGGATTTCTTTAAACAGGGTGGCAAATGTGGTGGATGACCACGGAAAAGGATTTTTCTGGTGGGAGCCAGCGTGGATTCCTGTACCGGGCTCAGGCTGGGCTACACCTGCTTCACTTAAGTACATGAATGATCCGGGACCATGCGGCAATGAGTGGGCAAACCAGGCGCTCTTTGACTATGATGGAAATGTGCTGCCGGCACTTGATGTTATTAAGTGTTTCAAAAAATAATTACAAAGAATATATGTAATTTTGTTGCATGATTTGATTTGTTATGTTGCATTTTCAGTCGGATGTATTGCAATGTAAAAATGTGCAGTTATAATAGAGTTATAAAGAAAAAACGAATTATTTTAACTATCAATTTAACGCAAATACAATCAGCAAAGGAGAAGAAAAAATGATACAGCAGAACGTATTAGACAAATTCAAGGAGCTTTTTGGAGCAGATGGGGATATCAGAGTATATTTTGCTCCGGGACGTGTAAATCTGATAGGTGAGCACACTGACTACAATGGAGGACATGTGTTCCCATGTGCACTTACCATCGGCACATATATGGCAGCAAGAAAGCGCGATGACAGGAAGCTTCGTTTCTACTCTATGAATTTTGACAATCTGGGGGTGGTTGAGTCATCACTTGATGAGTTTACACCTGATTCGGACGGACTTTGGACAAACTATCCAATGGGCGTTATGTGGGCCTTCGAGGGACGCGGAATGAAGCTTGAAAGCGGTCTTGATATTGTTTTATTCGGAAATATTCCAAACGGCTCAGGACTTTCTTCATCAGCATCTCTTGAGGTGGTTACAGGATATATGTTAAAGGATATTTACGGCTTTGACGTGACAAATCAGGATATTGCACTTATCGGTCAGTATTCAGAGAACAACTACAACGGCTGTAATTGCGGTATCATGGATCAGTTTGCATCTGCAATGGGCAAAAAGGACAATGCAATTTTCCTTGACTGCAATACTCTTGATTTTGAGTATGCACCAATCGTTTTGGACGGTGCAAAGATCGTGGTTACAAACAGCATGGTTAAGCACAGCCTTGTAACAAGTGCTTACAATGACAGAAGAAATGAGAGTGCACAGGCTCTTAAGGATATACAGACAGTATGTGACATCAAGACTCTCGGTGACCTGACAGATGAAGAGTTCGAGGCTCATAAGGATGCGATTAAGGATGAGGTTGCACGTAAGAGAGGCAAGCATGCGGTTTATGAGAACCAGCGTACCATCAAGGCTGTTAAGGCACTGAAGGAAAATGATATCGAGACATTTGGAAAGCTTATGAATGCTTCACATGTATCACTTCGTGATGATTATGAGACATCATGTCCTGAGGTTGACGTACTTGTTGATGAGGCATGGAAGATTCCGGGTGTTATCGGATCACGAATCACAGGAGGCGGATTTGGCGGCTGTACAGTCAGCATAGTAAAGGACGAGGCTATTGATCAGTTTAAGGCAAACCTGACAAAGGCTTATGAAGAGAAGGTTGGAAAGACACCTGAGTTTTATGTTGTTTCAATCGGAGACGGACCTAGCCGTCTGGCATAAAATTAGCAATATGAAATAACAGTAACGTATAAATAGGTTTTTCCCGACAATGATTAAGGAGCATGACATGATTCAGGAGAGAATATTAGAATTAGTAAAATATGGTCTTACAACAGGACTTGTTGACCCTGCTGATGAGGTATACACAGTAAACAGACTTCTCGAGGTACTCGGAGTGGACGACATCGAGGATGAGACATTTGAAAAGGTAGAGGCTCAGCCAGCATGGACACAGGAAGAGGCAGAGGAGAAGCTTGAGGGTATACTCGAGGATATGATGACATACGCATATGACAATGGCATCATGAAAGAAAACAGCATTGTATACAAGGATCTTTTTGATACAAAGCTGATGGGCTGCCTTGTAAATGCACCAAGCGTGATCAGAGCTCGCTTTAAGGATTTATACGACAATGAGTCTTCACTTGCGGCAACCGATTATTTTTACAAATTAAGCTGTGACAGCAATTATATCAGAAGACAGCGCATAAAGAGGGATATGAAATGGACCACAGACACAGAGTATGGCACACTTGATGTGACAATCAATCTCTCAAAGCCTGAGAAGGATCCAAAGGCAATTGCTGCTGCTAAAAATGCTAAGCAGAGCGCATATCCAAAGTGCCAGCTTTGTAAGGAAAATGAGGGCTATGCAGGCCGCGTAAACCATCCTGCAAGAGAAAACCACAGAATTATCCCTGTTACAATAAATAACAGCCAGTGGTTTTTCCAGTACTCACCATATGTATACTACAATGAGCACTGTATCGTGTTCAATTCAAAGCATACACCGATGAAAATCGAGCGTGCCACATTTGGAAAGCTGCTTGATTTTGTGACACAGTTTCCACATTATTTTGTGGGCTCAAATGCAGATCTGCCAATTGTTGGAGGTTCTATCTTAAGTCACGACCATTTCCAGGGCGGACACTATACATTCGCTATGGCAAAGGCTCCGATAGAGAAAGAAATTACATTCAAGGGCTACGAGGATGTCGAGGCAGGTATCGTAAAATGGCCTATGTCTGTTATTAGAATCAAGTCAGCAGACAGGGATAAGCTTATTGACCTTGCAGATAAGATTCTTCTTGCATGGAGAGGCTATACAGATGAAGAAGCATTTATTTTTGCAGAGACAGATGGAGAGCCACACAACACTATCACACCTATAGCAAGACGTCGTGACGGAGACTATGAGCTTGACCTTGTGCTCAGAAACAACATCACCACAGAGGAGCATCCGCTTGGAGTATATCATCCGCATGCCCACCTTCATCACATAAAGAAGGAGAATATCGGACTTATCGAGGTAATGGGACTTGCAGTGCTTCCGGCCAGATTAAAAGGTGAGATGGCAGAGCTTAGGGATGCAATCCTTACAGGAAAGGATCTGCATTCGACGGAGACTCTTGCATCACATGCTGACTGGGCTCTTAAGTTTATGTCTAAGTATGATAAGATTGATGAGTCTAATATTGATGATATCATCAATGAGGAGATTGGACTTGTATTTAAAGAAGTGCTTGAGTGTGCCGGAGTGTACAAGTGCACTGATGAGGGACGTGCAGCGTTCCGGAGAAATTTATAGATGCGGAGCAAGATTTTCAATTATCGTTCCAGAATATTTATAGATGCGCAGTAAGAATTATGGTTTATGTTTAGATTTACATAAACTTTATGCGCCGTCCATGGCGCATAACGCCTTGCCCCAGCGTCCATGCTGGGGCATTGTTGTATATGGACATAATTCTAACTGCTTCTAAGCTGCTTCGTAAAGCTCAATATATAGTATGTTCGCCGGTGCTTTCATCGGCTGTGAGATAAATTAATTTTTAAATACACTATTAAAGCCATTATTGTTAATGACTTTTTTACTAAAGACTTGTAACTTGACTAGATTTTGCTTTCTGCAATTTATGCAGGCAGTGGATGAATGCAGGCACCAGGAAGGCATCTGCGAGAATCCATGCGAGTGGGCTTGCAAAGCAGGCGGCAGAAAAGCCGAATATCGGTACAAATACAAGTCCGATGAGCGAACGCGCAATCATTTCTGCTACTCCTGCAAACATTGCAAAACCGGAAAAGCCCATGCCCTGTATGGTGAAACGGACTGTGTTTACCAGAACGAGCGGGATGTAGAAAAATGCATTTATCAGCAGAAACTGATGAGCCTGTGCGACAACCTCTGTTTCGCTTGGTGATACAAACAGGTAAATCAGATAGTTGGCTATAAACGGCAGCAGCCAAAAATCAAAACCGAATAGATCGATCCTATAACTGAGGCTGAAATAAGCCCCTTCTTTACACGTTCAAATTTGGCTGCACCGACATTTTGTCCACTGTAGGTGGCCATTGTGGAGCCGAGTGCGTCAAATGGACACACCATAAACATTGAAATACGGCTTGCAGCGGTCATTGAGGCAACTGCGATGGAGCCTAAGGTTATCGAATACTGAAAGCCCATAGGAAGTCCCATGACCATCAGATTTCTGACATATGAAGAGTCAAGCTTCAAATCATTTCTGCTTACATGCAGCAGAGGTACATTTTTTGCTATGTAAATGATGCACAGCACTCCTGATACACCCTGTGACAGTACGGTTGCAAAAGCCGCTCCAAACACGCCCATGTTAAATACCAGAATGAAAAGTAAATCAAGACCGATATTTAGAACAGCCGCGATTATAAGGAAAATAACAGGTATGACCGAGTTGCCGAGAGATCTCAGATATCCTGACAGCAGATTGTACAGTATTGTGGCAGGAATGCCTGCAAATATGACAATCAGATACTGGTAGGCGAGGTCGTAAATGTCGCTTGGCGTATTCATCCAGGTCAGAATGTGACCGCAGAGAAGCACAGTGAGTGCCGTCATGATTATTGCGATAATTACAGACACAATCCCTGCATTTCCTACATATTTTTTAAGTCCTTTTTCATCCTTGGCACCAAAGCGCTGTGCTATTGGAAGTGAAAAGCCGGCACACACACCCTGGCAGAAGCCGATGATGAGAAAGCAGATGCTTCCGGTAGAGCCGACTGCGGCTAAGGCCGAAACACTTAGAAAACGACCGACGATTATTGTATCCATAAGGCTGTAAACCTGTTGAAAAAGCATTCCGAGAAGCAGCGGAAGGGAAAAGCCCAGAATGAGCCCGGTAGGAGAACCTACAGTGAGGTCCTTTGAATTATTTTTAGTCATTATTTATAATCCCCCTTGATTAAAAATAGATAAAAATATATATAAAAAATAGTGATTAAGTGTAATATACAACCTTTACAAACATAAGTAAATGAGGTAAAGTTAAATTGTTAGCATTTTTTTGGGTGCATATTTTATAGTGAATAAAAACGCTGATTTTATGTTTGATATCATGTTTTTTCAGAGAAGAAAATTGAATAATCAGTAATATGTATGGGCTGACATATAATTAAATTTGGAGGAAAAGAATGAGAGACTGGGAAAATAACATTCGAAAGGTTGTACCTTATACACCGGGAGAACAGCCAAAGAATACCTGTGTTATTAAGTTAAATACAAATGAGAATCCATATCCGCCAGCGCCGGGAGTGAAGGAGGTTTTAAGTAATTTCAATACAGATGATTTAAGACTGTATCCTGACCCAAGGGTTGATAAGCTGGTAAATGCAATTGCGGATTTCTATAAGATAGACAGCTCTCGAAGGTGTTTGTCGGAGTTGGCTCTGATGATGTACTTTGCCATGATTTTATGACATTTTTCAATTCGAAAAGCCGATACTGTTTCCTGATATTACATATTCATTTTATGATGTGTGGGCAGATATGCTTCTGAATCCCTTATGAGCAGCTTCCATTGTCTGATGATTTTTCAATAGTACCGTCAGATTACTATAAGGCAAACGGCGGAGTAGTATTTCCAAACCCTAATGCCCCGACAGGAAAGCTCATGCCTCTTGATGAGATAGAGGATATAATAGAGCACAATCAGGATGTAATTGTCGTGGTAGATGAGGCATATGTAGATTTTGGCGGGGAGAGTGCGTTGCCGCTAATTGACAAATATGATAATGTCATAGTGGTACAGACATTCTCAAAATCACGCTCGCTGGCAGGCTCAAGAGTTGGTTTTGCCATGGCAAGTCCTGTGCTTATCAAGTATTTGAATGATGTGAAATATTCGTTCAACTCATATACAATGGACAGAATCACAATCGAAGCAGCTACAGCAGCGATAAAAGACAGAGCATACTTTGAAGAAACCACAGCAAAGGTTATAAAGACACGTGAGTGGACAAAGACAGAGCTTAAGAGGCTTGGCTTTACATTCTGTGACTCAAAGAGCAACTTTATATTTGCAAAGCCTGCAAATGTTTCTGCAACAAAGCTTTTTGAGGACCTTAAGGCAGACAATATATTTGTCAGACATTTCAGCTCACCTGAGCGAATCAACGACTATCTGCGCATATCCATAGGAACTGATGAGCAGATGCATACACTAATTAAATTTTTGGAGAATTATTCATGTTAAAAAAATATATTTACATCTTTTTAATTTCAATGATACCACTTATTGAACTCAGAGGAGCAGTTCCGGTTTCACAGGTGATGGGGCTGCCGATAGTGCCATCATTTATCGTTTGTATCATTGCAAATATGCTTCCGGTACCAATTATTTATCTTTTTGCAAGAAAGGTTCTCATCTGGGGAGCAGACAAACCAATTATTGGAAGGTTCTTCAGCTTCTGCATTGAAAAAGGAGAGAAGGGCGGCAAGAAGCTTCAGGCAAAGGCCGGAAGAGGTCTGTTTGTTGCACTTTTACTTTTCGTAGGTATCCCACTTCCGGGAACAGGTGCATGGACAGGAACACTTGCGGCAAGTATCCTTGATATGGATTTCAAGTCAACAGTTGCCGCTGTCATGCTTGGAGTACTGCTTGCAGGCATGATTATGATGATAGTAAGTCTGGCAGGTGTGACTATATTCCTGTAGAATTTATGGGGAGCTTTCTTCGTCCTTTGTTAAACAGTACAAATCCGACCACCAGTGAAACAATTGTAACAGCAATCACAATTACAAAGATCACTACACTATTACCGGGATCCGGGAAAAATCCTGAGAGTGTGCCCCAAAGGTTGAAAAGCAGATGAAGCCCTATAGAGTAGTAAATCGAGCCACCGCGTTCGCAGACATATCCGAGCACGATGCCAAGTGCAAAGGCATATATGCCCTGAATCCAGTTGAGATGGAACAGTCCGAAAAGTGCAGCCTGTATCAGATTGGCAAGAGCAAATGGCAAAGCCTTTCTGGCACAGCGCATGGTCACACCGCGGAATATAAGCTCCTCACAGATTGGCGCCAGTATGACAGAATAAAGGACGGTCACAAAGGTTGTATCTGTGATGCCTGATGTTTCAAAAAGCTCATTGTACTGCTGCAGCCAGTCGGGACGGATGTAGCCGGTTAAGTTTGCTATGAAATTGGCAGCAAACTGTGTACCCGGCACGAGTATGACGATTGCCACTAGCATCATGGGATTGAAGGTTTTCTTAGGGGATGGAAGAAAATTACCTTCGTATCTGGCATAGTACCACATGCCAAAAATCGCAATGGTAATGAGTGCATAGATGACCATAATCATCATGTTAAAATTCACGGAGGTAAATGTCTTTTCAATGCGGTCAGATACGTTTGCAGACGGAAAAGCAAGCTTTCCGACAAAACCCTGTCCAAATACTCCCATGCCAATCATAAAGAATAAGGCGATAGTCTGAATTGCCTCAACTGCAAGCAGTGGGACAAATGTGTAAAAGAAATATCCTATTTTTTTCATTTTCAATTTACTCCATTCTGATTTATTAGGCGATAGTAACATTAGTATAACATATCGGAATTTAATTGCAAGAAAGCTGTTTACTTTAAAACTTTAATATGTTAAAATTAAAAGTAAATAAATCGCATGAAAAAGGAGAACACGATGAGCAAGAATCTTAAAACAGAAGCAGTAGACCATTTGTTTGATGCTATTTTGTGTCTCAAGGATAGAGCAGAGTGTTATACATTTTTTGAGGATGTTTGTACTGTAAATGAGCTTTTTTCTCTATCACAGAGATTTGAAGTGGCAAAGATGCTTAGAGAGCAGAAGACATATCTTGATATAGCAGAAAAGACCGGGGCTTCCACAGCCACAATCAGCCGTGTGAACAGATCATTAAACTACGGCAACGATGGATATGATATGGTTTTTTCACGCATGGAGGATGGCTCTGACAAAGAGGATTAGTTTATCATAGGGGGAAAGAAAAACAGGCTCATTAATTTGAGCCTGTTTTTTTACTTTCCTTTCCAGAATGTGTATTCTCATGGGAAGAAGCCTCTTTTTCCTCATTTAGATTGTCAATCATGCGCTCAATCAGCATTTTCTTGATGTAGACATCAAAGCTCAGCATGCAGATAAAGCTGAATGTGTGAAGAAATTTCTGATCCTCATCAGGAAAATCCTCAAATGTCTCACCGGCAATCTTGTATTTCTTGCCGAGATCCTTTAGGAGCTTCTGCGATTCCTCCGCCTCTAAGCTGAAAACCTCAGTATAGACATCCTGCATCGTAAATCCGTCATCATTGCCGAAATACTTCTCGGTAAGCGGATTAAGAATTGAGCGGATATCGTTGATGCTCAATATATTTTTGAAATAATATATAAAAAGCAGTGTGAGCACATGCTCCTTAGAATACTTTTTCTTGTCCGGAGAAGGGAGCAGATTGTTTTTGGCATAGTTGTTTATCATTGTCTTGGTAAGGATTTTGTCGCTTTCATAGCGCTTTGATGCAGCGAGCTGCTCGTCCATGAAGGTTGTGACCTGATCCATGTACAGATCAATGTTTGGTATATCCTCCGGCTTTATGTAATCTATTGATTTAAGCTGTTTTAATAATTCTGATAAAAATTCTTTAACGTCATTCTCCATATCATCACCTCAGACTTCTATTATATAGTATTGAAAACTATATGACAAGTTTTTTTTGAATTTTCTCATATTGGGTTGTACAAAACATATGTTTGTGGTATGCTGTAGATAAATTATTTTTGTATTTATGGTTTGTGTGCCTGTAATAAGACTGGAGAATTGAGAGGAAAACAGATGAACTTAGATATGTTGAATGAACAGCAGAGGGAGGCCGTTTTGACCACAGAGGGACCGCTTCTTATTTTAGCGGGGGCAGGCAGTGGCAAGACCAGGGTTCTTACATACAGGACTGCCTACCTGATAGATGAGTGTGGCGTCAATCCTTACAATATCATGGCAATCACCTTTACAAACAAGGCTGCGGGAGAGATGCGTGAGCGAATTGATGATATGGTGGGCTATGGTTCGGAAAGCATATGGGTTTCTACATTCCATTCGACATGTGTGCGTATACTGCGCAGGTATATTGACAGGCTGGGATATGACACGAACTTTACCATATATGATGCTGACGACCAGAAGGCTCTGATGAAGGACATCTGCAAGCGTCTTGAGATAGATACCAAGATGTATAAGGAAAAGATGTTTTTAAATGTTATTTCATCTGCAAAGGATGAGATGATTGATCCGATAGAGTTTGAAAACCGCTTCACAGGTGACTTTGTGAAGCGCAAGCAGGCACTTGTATACAAGGAGTATCAGAATGCCCTAAAGCAGAATAACGCACTCGATTTTGATGATCTGCTTGTGAAGACAGTAGAGCTTTTTAAGCTGGATAAAGAGGTGCTGGATTACTATCAGGAGCGCTTCAGATATATCATGGTGGATGAGTATCAGGATACAAACACCGTGCAGTTTGAGCTTATCAGGCTTCTTGCCATGAAGTATAAGAATCTGTGTGTGGTGGGTGATGATGATCAGTCCATTTACAAGTTCAGAGGTGCCAATATCTACAATATCTTAAACTTTGAGAAGCATTTTGAAGATGCAAAGGTCATAAAGCTTGAGCAGAATTACAGGTCTACCCAGAATATCCTAGATGCCGCCAATAGCGTTATTTCCAACAACGTGGGTAGAAAGGACAAGCGCCTTTGGACTGACAACGGAGCCGGAGACAGGATTACATTTGAACAGCTTGAGAGTGGCTTCGAGGAAGCGGATTATGTGGCGCGTTCGATAGCGAGACTCGTGAGAAAGGGTGAGGCACGCTATAAGGACTGTGCTGTGCTTTATCGAACCAACGCACAGTCGCGTCTCTTTTCGAGGAGAAAATTTATTGCTGCAAACATCCCATACAAGATTGTCGGCGGTGTGAATTTCTATGCCAGAAAAGAGATAAAGGATATCCTTGCATATTTAAAGACTATTGACAATGGCCATGATGACCTTGCGGTAAAGCGAATAATAAATGTGCCAAAGCGCGGCATCGGAGCCACGAGCATCAATAAGGTGACAGACTATGCTCCTTGAGAAGGGGATAGATTTCTATACGGCACTGCGCTATGTCGATGAGGTGTCTGGCATGGCGAGGTCAGCAGGCAAGATAAAGCCGTTTGTGATGTTTATACAGTCACTTCGTGCGAGAGCCGAGATGGATTCGGTTTCGCAGCTTATACAGGCAATAATCGATGAGACCGGCTATGTCGATGAGCTGAAGGCAGAGGGCACGGATGAAGCAGAGCAGCGTATTGAGAATATTGATGAGCTTATAAACAAGGCTGTTGATTACGAGCAGGGTGGAGGAGAGTCCTACTCTCAGTGGCTTTTTGGAGGAGGTAGCGCTTGTAGCCGATATAGACGGTCTTGACGAAAACAGCGACTATGTGGTTCTTATGACTCTGCACAGTGCTAAGGGACTTGAGTTTCCGAATGTGTATCTGGCGGGTATGGAGGATGGTCTTTTCCCAAGCTATATGTCAATCACTAGTGATGATGCGACAAGCGAGATAGAGGAGGAAAGGCGTCTTGCTTATGTTGGCATCACGAGAGCCAAGGAGCATCTGACCATCACATCGGCGCGTATGCGCATGGTGCGTGGAGAGACACGGTTTAACAAGGTATCGCGATTTGTGAAGGAGATTCCACGTGAGCTTATGGCAGGCGAGGTTTATGAGCCAAAGCGCCGTGATGATGACCTTGAAAGAAATTCGCAGAGCACGTACAGAAAGGCTAAGGAGGCCTTCAAAAAGACACCTACATACGGCACAGAGTATGCGACCACCTTTAATACACAGCGTACAAGGACACCTGTCTACACACCTGTGAGCAATCAGAAGTCATTTTGCCAGTGCCAATACCACCGGAGGTCTTTCATATAAGGTAGGAGACAGAGTATCACACATCAAGTTTGGCGCGGGAGAGGTCATGGCAATTGTAGAAGGCGGCAGGGATTATGAGGTCACTGTGGACTTTGACAAGGCCGGTACCAAAAAGATGTTTGCTTCATTTGCCAAATTGAAAAAAATTGACTAAAATTATTGTAATTTTTATAGGAAAATTGGATATAATATGCTATAATGGATTTAACAAATAGCATTTGACAATTACTTTTGGAAAAGGAGCGGATTGAATTATGAGTAAAGTTGAAGAATTATTAAAGGACAACAAGCTTGCAGAGAAGCTCAGCATGGCAAAGCTTAATGACCTTCTCAAAAAAGAAGAGGAAGACAAGAAGCCTTCCAAGGCTGTTATCATATTTGCCATCATTGGTGTATTAGTTGCTGTTGCAGCAGCGGCATATGGTATCTACAGATTTTTTACACCGGATTATTTAGATGATTTCGATGATGAGTATGATGATGAATTCGATGATGATTTCTTCGAGGATGAAGACGATGATGATGCTGAAGAGGAAAAAGAGGCACCAAAGACTAAAGAAGAGAAATAATCGTTTTTAGATAATGGGGCATATGTAGTCCTCATTTTCTTTATGTGTGAAGCAAGGCATTTGCAGTCAGGCATACAAAGGAATAATAAAGTATAAAGAGAGATAAGAATTACATGAAAAAAGGATTTAGAGGAACAGGAACCGTAGAAAGAGTAGACTTCCCAAACAAGGGAATAGCCGTTACAGATGACGGCGACAGAGTAATTGTGAAAAATACAATTCCGGGACAGAAGGTGGAATTTGTTGTAAATAAAGTAAAGCATCAAAGAGCAGAGGGCAGACTCATGGAGGTGATTGAGAAATCGCCTCTGGAGACAGAAGAGCCATGTCCTCACTTTGGAATGTGCGGGGGCTGTACATATCAGACAGTGCCTTACGAAAAGCAGCTTGATATGAAGCTTACCCAGGTGAAAAAGCTCATTTCGGATGCCATCGGCACTGAGGAAGAGTCAGGATATGAGTTTATAGGGATACATGGAAGTCCGAAAAAGAGTGAATACAGAAACAAGATGGAATTTTCCTTCGGTGATGAGTATAAGGATGGCCCTCTTGCGCTTGGCATGCACAAAAGAGGAAGCTTTTATGACCTTGTGACAGTATCGGACTGTCAGATAGTGGATGAGGATTTCAGGACAATATTAAAGGCAACACTTGATTATTTTTCAAAAAACAATATCCCATATTTCCACAGAGCAACACACAAGGGCTATCTGCGGCATCTGCTTGTCAGAAAGGCAACAAAAACCGGTGAAATCATAGTCGACCTTGTTACTAACACAGACAGAGGGCTTCAACGAGGAGGAGCTGCTCGCAGGCTTTAGATATGCGCTTTGTCCAGGCACTATCGACGGCAGATTCAAGGGCGTTTTACACACAAAAAATGACAGCGTGGCAGATGTGGTCAAAAACGAGGGCACAGAGGTGCTCTACGGAGATTCATATTTCTACGAGGAGCTCTTAGGTCTGAAATTCAAAATCACACCATTCTCATTTTTCCAGACCAACTCACTCGGAGCGGAGGTGCTCTATGAGACAGCGAGAGAGTTCATCCTGGGAGGTGACAGGGATTCGCTAAACGGTAAAACAGTCTACGATCTCTACAGCGGAACCGGCACCATCGCGCAGCTTATGGCACCGGTGTGTAAGGAAGTAGTAGGTGTCGAAATAGTTGAGGAGGCAGTTTGCGCAGCAAAGGAAAACGCAGCTCTTAATGGTCTTGATAACTGTAAATTTATCGCAGGTGATGTCCTCAAGGTGCTTGATGAGATAGAGGAAAAACCGGATTATATAATTCTTGATCCACCACGAGACGGTATCCATCCGAAGGCTATCGGGAAAATCATAGAGTATGGTGTTGAGAATATGGTTTATATTTCATGTAAACCAACAAGCCTGGCAAGGGATTTGCAGATATTTATGGACAGAGGGTATAGAGTGGAGAAGATATGCTGCGTGGATATGTTTCCGAATACTTATCACGTCGAGACTGTGGTAGGACTACACAGAAAGGATATGTAGAAATCCTTGAATTAGCAAGGCTTTGATAAGGATGGTAGTAAAAAACCAGTAAAATCAAGGCTTTGCAGACAGCAGGCAGACGGTGCTTTTATAAAAAATGAATATGAAGATAGAAAAAGACGCATTTTTGAGATTTGCGTCTTTTTCTATTGGGCTTTCTGCTTTACCTTGAAACATTAGCAGACAACAACAAACGCCATTAAATGGACTTCCATTGATGGTGTTTTTTTATTGTCTGGAAAGGAGCAGAAAAATGGAAATAACACATGAAAAAGTAAAACGAAAGGCGGTCTATGCTCCTTAAATTAGGGAAGCCTGTTTGACGGAATCGGCGTGTTCCTCTTGCGGCTTCCGTAATGGAATCATTCCCGTTTGGGCAAGTGAGATTGAAAAATCCCCGATTGCCATAACAAAACGCCATTTCCCCGGCATGGAACATTTAGTGGGAAATTACAAAGATACATGGAGGACACATCCTCCCGTCCATATTATTACATTCGGCTCTCCCCTGCCAGAACCTTTCTAAAATCGGAAAGCGTGAGGGACTGGCTGGAAGCAAATCAGGTCTGCTTTTTTCAGGCTATCAGAATTATAGAAGAAATGAGGTGTGCTACAAATGGGTTATATCCAGTTATCGCTGTTTGGGAAAACGTCATGGGAGCGTTTTCTTCAAATGACCGGATGGATTTTAGAGCCGTGCTGCAATCATTTTCCGATACCGAAATTTCAATGCCTCCTACTGGAGGATGGGCTAACGCCGGTATGGTGCGAGGGGGAAAGACTGACCTGTGCTGGCGGCTCATGGACGCCCAGTATATGGGGAAAGCCCCGGCTTGTTCAGCGAAGAAAAAGAATCTTCCTTGTGGCGGATTTTAGAGGACAGCGTTCCGCAGAAATACTATTTAAGCCCCGTGATATGTTCCGCTTCCTCCGCCTTGCACAGACTACGGCCGCCCGCCGCCGGAGCCAGTCGAATATCTCTTGATAAAACAAGGGGGAAGATACCCATCATCCGCCCCTTTCAGGAACGACGTATGCGGAGTGCTGCAAAATCAGGAAACCAGTCTGCTTTCCTCGCAAGTTTCGGACGGCCAGATGAACCTTTCCAACTTTACTGGCAAAAGCAGTCAATATGATTTCATTCTGGTATGAGGGGGAAGAAAAAGACGGAGTTCTCCGAAATTTGACACCGGTTGAGTGTGAGCGCCTGATGGGATTACCGGAGGGGTGGACGGCATATGGAAATTTAGGACAACCCATTAGTGATAATGCAAGGTGCAAAGCACTTGGAAACGCAATCGCCCTGCCGTGTGCTGATTACATCATGGCAGGAATAGCAGAAACCATACATGAATAAGAAACGCGGTTTTGTATGACAGAGAAAATCGTTCACCTCCGTCGGATGGAACATCAACAGAAGCTATCGAACCAACTATATTATTTCAGAAAGGACAGGTACATCTATATGGAATTAAAATTCGTTATACCCAACATGGAAAGACATTCGGCAACTTGAGTTTGCCGAGAAGCCAAAACAGAACAGAGAAGAATCAATGGACGCATGGCGGTACTCTCCCGCAGCTTCAATCTTTATTCAGACGTACAGAGGGCGGATGATATTGTGGTTATCCTCCCTGCCGAAGCCGGAGAGAAACACTTTGACTTTGAAGAACGTGTAAAGCTCGTCAATCCCCGTATCACCGCAGAGGGCTATAAAATCGGCACAAGGGCTTTACCAACTACATTTTGCCACGCTGACGATATGGTAAAAGCGTAAGGAAAAGGAGGACATCAGACTATGAGATTAGCAAACGGAATCGTGATTGACAAGGAAGCAACATTCGGGGCATTGAAATTTTCTGCCCTTCGCCGTGAGGTTCACCTCCAGAATGAAGACGGCTCGGTATCAGAAGAAATCAAGGAGCGTACCTATGACTTAAAATCCAGAGGACAGGGGCGTATGATTCAGGTTTCCATCCCTGCCAGCGTGCCGTTAAAGGAGTTCGATTACAACGCAGAGGTGGAACTTATCAATCCAGTGGCAGATGGCAACGGCTACCTTTCAGGGAGCAGAGGTGGACTGGTACATCAAGGCAGAGGATATTGTCCTGAAAAAAGGGGCTGCCATGAATCCGCAGATACCGAAGAAAGACGCTCCCCCTGTAAAATAGCAGCTAAATAAGAGAAAAGCAGAAAGGAGGATTGTTCCCATGAAGCAGCTTTTTCCCCCGTGGAAAACGTATCCGCCCCACGGATAAAGACCTTGTGTTCCATACTGCCCTTGCCGCCCTGTTCCCTGTCTTCCTGCTGGTTGTCCTGCTGTTTCATACAGGGCAGATTGCCGGAACCAACTGGCAGGAAGTGTCCCTCTCCCAGATAGTACAGGATGTAAACATCCCTTACCTGTTATTCAGTATGGGCGTAGCAGGGCTGGTGTGTCTTGCAGCCGTTCTTCTGTTCTGGCGATACCGGAGGGATGAAGTAAAGCAGCTCATCCACCGCCAAAAGCTGGCAAGGATGGTATTGGAAAACAAGTGGTATGAATCGGAACAGAGAAAGGAAGACGCTTTTTTCAAGGACTTGTCTTCCAGCCGTTCCAAAGAAACCATCACTTACTTTCCCAAAATCTACTACCGGATGAAACAGGGCTTTGCTCCATATCCGGAAATCACTTTGGGAAATATCAGGAACAGCTCTTAAACTTGGAGAGAAAGCTGGAAAGCGGCTTGTACTGTGAGCTGACGGATAAGGAATTAAAGGATTCCTATGTGGAGTACACCCTACTCTATGATACCATTGGAGGCGGCCGTATCTCCATTGAAGACGTACAGGCAAAGGACGGCAGGCTCCGGCTTATGGAAAATGTCTGGTGGGAGTATGACAAGCTCCCCCATATGCTCATTGCCGGAGGAACCGGCGGCGGAAAGACCTACTTTATCCTGACCCTCATTGAATCCCTGCCCACACCAACGCCGTCCTGTCCGTGTTAGACCCGAAGAACGCCGACCTTGCGGATTTACAGGCGGTTATGCCGGATGTACTACAAAAGGAAGATATGCTCGCCTGCATTGACCGTTTCTATGAAGAAATGAAGAACTGCAGCGAAGACATGAAGCTCATGGAGTGTTACCGGACAGGGAAAATTACGCTTACTGGGACTTCCGGCACATTTCCTTATCTTTGATGAATATGTGGCATTTATGGAAATGCTCGGCACAAAGGAAAACACTGCTGTCCTCAACAATTAAAACAAATCGTTATGCTTGGCAGGCTGGTTTCTTCCTGATTCTCGCCTGCCAACGTCCGGACGCAAAGTATCTGGGGGACGGAATCCGTGACCAGTTTAATTTCCGTGTAGCTCTGGGGCGGATGTCGGAAATGGGTTATGGATGATGTTCGGGAAACCACAAAGGACTTCTTCCTAAAGCAGATAAAAGGGCGTGGCTATGTGGATGGGAACCAGCGTTATCTCGGAGTTTTACACGCCCCTTGTACCAAAAGGACACGATTTTCTTAAAGAAATTAAAAAAAACTGACAGACAGCAGACAGGGAGTGCAGGCGGCGTGCGAAGCGAAAGCCGCAGAAACGGACTGATTGTTGTGGCTGGTGTGCCGAAGGCACGCCAGCATAAACCCTCGTATCTAACAGAGGGTACAAATCGACAGACAACAACCAAACAACAGGGCAGAATCCCACGGTACACAAGGGATTTTCCCCATATCCGGCGTATGTCAACAAGGCTCCGAAAGTTGACATACGCTTTTTTAGACAGGAGGGATTTTCACTGAATGAAAAAACATGGGTACGGGACATCAAAGAAAAACGGGAAATTTATGGTATCTCACAACAGAAACTTGCCCTAGCTGCCGGAATCACACGTCCGTACCTGAGCGATATTGAAACGGGCAAGGCTCACCCATCCGAAGCATTACAGGAAGCCATCACGGAAGCTCTGGAACGCTTCAATCCAGACGCTCCTCTTGAAATGCTCTTTGACTATGTGCGGATTCGTTTTCCCACTACGGATGTGAAGCATATCGTGGAAGACGTACTGCGGCTAAAACTCCCTACTTTATCCATGAAGACTACGGCTTCTATTCTACACAGAGCATTACTATCTGGGGATATTTTCGTTCTGGTATCGCCGGAACTGGAAAAGGGTGCTGCTCGAACTGAAAGGGCGTGGCTGCCGCCAGTTTGAAAGCTATCTGCTGGCACAGGAACGGAGCTGGTATGAGTTTTTCATTGATGCTCTCATGGAAGACGGCGTGATGAAGCGGCTTGACCTCGCCATCAATGACAAACCGGGAATCCTGAACATTCCACATCTGACAGAGAAGTGCCGGAATGAGGAATGTATCTCGGTCTTCCGCAGCTTCAAAAGCGCAGCGGCGAACTGGTACGGCGTGGGGAAAAGAATGGGGAACACCCTGTATATCGGCTCTCCAAAGTGAGGTGTACTTCTGCATTTACGAAAAGGACTATGAGCAGTACAAAAAGCACGATATTCACATTGAAGACGCAGAGGTAAAGAACCGCTTTGAAATCCGGCTGAAAAATGAGCGTGCCTTTTACGCCATCCGTGACCTGTTAGAACATGACAATCCAGAACGGACAGCCTTTCAAATCATCAACCGCTATGTCCGGTTCGTGGACAGGGACAATGCAAAGCCCGTTCTGACTGGCGTATCAATGAGGAATGGGCGTGGTTTTTAGGGGAACACAGGGAAGCCTGAAACTGACAACCAAACCGGAACCCTATTCCCTTGAACGCACCCTGCACTGGCTCCCATCAGGTAGCCCCACGTTAAAGCTGGCTCTCCGTCTGGATAAGATGAACCACACCCAGATTGTCCATGACATCATCACCCATGCAAAGCTGACGGAGAAGCACGAAAAAATCCTGAAGCAACAAGCCGCCGCTGCAAAGGAGGTGGTGCTTTAACGGCGGCAATTTTAGAACCTAAGAACTCTTACAGGAAAGAAAGGAGCTTTTATGAATTTCGGACAGAATCTTTACAACTGGTTTTTATCCAACGCCCAGTCCCTTGTGCTGCTGGCAATCGTGGTGATTGGACTGTACCTCGGATTTAAGAGGGAATTTTCCAAACTTATCGGTTTTCTGGTGGTGTCCCTTGTAGCGGTCGGTCTGGTCTTCAATGCGGACGGTGTAAAGGACATCTTACTGGAACTGTTCAATAAGATTATCGGTGCATAGGAAACCCTTGTTACACTTCCGTTATGGAGCAAGCTCTGATTGCTTCATGGCGGAAGTCCACTAGGGGCTTGGGGAGCGTAACTCCCCAAAAACCTGACAGAGAAAGGACGTGATACTGATTGAGGAAATGAAAATCTACATCCTGAACACCACAAGGTTTTACCATGAAGATTTTGAGGAATATCCTGGGGCATGGTTTTCCTGTCCTGTGGATTTTGAAGAAATCAGGGAACGTCTTGGAGTTCAGAGTGAGGAAGAAATCGAAATTGAAGACTATGAGCTGCCGTTTCCATTGGAGGGCAACACAAGGCTCTGGGAAATCAACGCCCTTTGCCGGATGGTACAGGAAATGCAGGGAACGCCCCTCTATTATGAAATGGATGTGGTACAAAAGCGGTGGTTTCCCAGCTTTACGGAATTTATCGACCACAAAGACCAGATACGCTGCTATCCGGTGCAGGACGGGGAAGCTCTCGCCCGTTATCTGGTGCAGGAGGTACAGCTATTTGGGGAAGTACATCCAGACCTGTTGAACCATATCGACTACGCTGCCATTGGTCGGGAACTGGAAGCCAGCGAAAACTACCTGTTTACAGACAATGGTATCTTTTCTTACCGCTAAAAGGAGGTGGAGGAACTTGGAAGAAATGCGGATTTACATTGCCAACTTAGGCAAATACAATGAGGGCGAACTGGTAGGGGCATGGTCTCACGCCTGTGGATTTTGAGGAAGTCAAGGAGCGTATCGGTTTGAATGATGAATATGAGGAATACGCCATCCATGATTATGAGCTGCCCTTTGAAATTGACGAATATACCCCCATTGAGGAAGTCAACCGCCTGTGTGAGATGGTGGAGGACTTACCGGAGCACATTCAGGAGGAACTATCAGAGCTGCAATCCTACTTTGGCAGTATCGAAGAACTCTGTGAGCATGAAGACGATATTATCTGCCATTCCGGCTGTGACGATATGGCGGATGTGGCTCGCTATTATCTGGAAGAAAGCGGACAGCTTGGGAACTTCCGGCACACTTACAAAACTATATCGACTATGCAGCCTATGGGCGTGACATGGAATTGAGGGAACCTTTGTTGTCACGAACCACGGCGTATATGAAATCTTACGGTAGACCCGTCTGTATCTCTTTGGGAAGTGCAGGCGGATTTTTATTCAGGGCGGCTTTTGCTGCCCCATCTTTTAGAAAGGACGGATAACATGAAAAAAATACGAAGCTATACCAGTATCTGGTCGGTGGAAAAGGTACTCTATTCCATCAATGATTTTAAGCTGCCATTCCCCATCACGTTCACAGATGGCGTGGTTCGTGGTATCGGTGTTTGCAGTTATGCTCTTGGGGAACCTCCTTCTTTCATTCATTGACGGAGCATTTTGAAATACTTCGGCGTACCCTTTGCCCTCACTTGGTCGCGGCCAGATTGAAGAAGCCTTACGGCTTCCTGAAATCCGTACGGCATATCTGGTACGCCCGAAACTGACCTATGCAAAAGCCCGTGAAGCTGGAAAAGGAATATCCGGCACAGCCCATCACGGTAAGGAGTGATATTTATGGCATATCCGATTAAGTATATCGAAAATAACCTGTTCAACCATGACGGGGAGTGCTTTGCTTACTATGAGCTGCTTCCCTACAACTATTCCTTTTTAAGCCCCGAACAGAAATATCAGGTACACGATTCCTTCCGGCAGCTTATCGCCCAGAACAGGGACGGAAGATTCACGCCCTGCAAATCAGCACCGAATCCAGCATACGGGCGGCACAGGAACGCTCCAAACAGGAAGTGACGGGCAAGTTAAAGGACGTTGCCTGTGCAAAGATTGACGCACAGACCGAAGCCCTCATTTCCATGATGGGAAAATCAGGTGGACTACCGTTTTTATCGGCTTCAAGCTGCTTGTCAATGAGCAGGAAGTCACCATGAAACAGTTCCGCAGGGAAGCAAAGATCGCTGTTTCCGACTTCCTCCATGAAGTCAACCACAAACTCATGGGGGATTTTGTTTCCATGAGCAATGAGGAAATCTGGCGGTTTCAGAAGATGGAAAAACTGTTAGAGAATAAAATCTCACGCCGCTTTAAAGTCCGGCGGCTTGATAAGGACGATTTTGGCTATCTGATTGAGCATTTATACGGGCAGACCGGAACCGCCTACGAAGATTATGAGTATTATCTTCCGAAGAAACGGTTTCAGGAAGAAACGCTGGTGAAATACTATGACCTTATTAAACCCACCCGTTGTCTGATAGAGGAAAACCAGCGGTATCTGAAAATCGAACAGGAAGACGGGACAGTTTATGCCGCCTACTTCACCATCAACAGCATTGTGGGGGAACTGGACTTTCCATCCTCTGAAATCTTTTACTATCAGCAGCAGCAATTCACCTTCCCATTGATACCTCTATGAATGTGGAGATTGTGACAAACCGGAAAGCCCTCTCTACGGTACGGAACAAGAAAAAAGAGCTGAAAGATTTGGACAACCACGCATGGCAGAATGACAGTGAAACCAGCACAAACGTGGTGGACGCTCTGGACAGCGCGTAAATGAACTGGAATCCACCTTAGACCAGAGCAAGGAATCCATGTATAAGCTGTCCTATGTGGTGCGTGTGACGGCCCCGACTTGGAAGAACTGAAACGCTGCAATGAGGTGAAAGATTTTATGACGATTTGAACGTGAAGCTGGTTCGCCCTTTGGGGATATGCTGGGGCTGCATGGGGAATTTCTCCCGCCAGCAAACGGTATCTGAACGATTATATCCAGTATGTCACCAGCGACTTCCTCGCTGGTCTTGGCTTCGGGGCAACCCAGATGTTAGGGGAACCGGAGGGCATTTATATCGGGTACAGCCTTGATACGGGAAGAAACGTGTACTTAAAGCCTGCCCTTGCCAGTCAAGGGGTAAAAGGCTCCGTCACCAACGCCCTTGCTGCCGCTTTTGTCGGCTCCCTCGGCGGTGGAAAATCATTCAGCAACAACATGATTGTCTATTATTCCGTATTATTTGGGGCACAGGCTCTCATTGTTGACCCGAAAGCGGGTGCGAAACGTTCCTGCTTGAAAAGAGTAGGCACAGCACTTCATTAAATCAATATTTAATGTGTGTTGGAGAACTAAACACACGAATAGTCGAATGACGGGGTAACGCCCTGAAAGGCTACTTTAATACTCCGACTGGCAGAAACTTGAGTAAACAAGGCTCTGTCAGAAGCTCGGTGAAGTCGGCAGACAGACACCGTAACAGATAATGCTGACGAAAGATTCCCAGAGGTGGGCGTTGTGTCTTATATGCCGGAAGTCTATAAAATATCTATGGTTAGAATGTAGATGAGAGGTCTACTGACGAATCCTTGAATGTACAGGTCTATATCGGGGCTGGATAGAAATGTCCAGTGACACAAATAGTGTCGCTACTGTGGGTGAGTAAGACTCTGCATTTATGAAAATCCATATAACGTTAAAGGCGTTATCAAGGTAGCAGGCTTATAGAGGAAACCTAAGGATATATGTACAGATAGTGTGTTTGGAACGTTGAAAGCTGACAACATGGAGATTTTACTGTCTGTGAAGTGTTCACATCAGAAAGTTATTGTGAGATTAGCAATGATATAAGGTGTGTTAATGTCAGTGAGAGTGGTGGCACAGTACCTATGAAACCGTGATAACAAGCGGTGGAGGGATAGCCACTAGTCATATGAAGAATAGAATTACTAAGAAAAATGGTATGGGTTCGAGTAAGACTAAGAGATGTACTTGCTCCTGCAAACAAGGAGGGTACAGACCATGCTAAAGAAAAACAAGCTCCGCTATAACGAGTATTATGATATGCAACATATTTATGACGAGTTATACGCACAGAGCAAGAACGGTAATAACTTTTATAAGTTACTTGAAATTATTGGTTCGGAACAAAATATTTGTTTAGCTTACCGTAATCTGAAATCAAACAGTGGAAGTAAAACGGCTGGAACGGACGGAATGACGATAGATGATATAAAACGATTCAGTAATGCTGAGATTGTCGCTACCGTTCGGGAAAGTCTTAACGACTACCGCCCGAAATCAGTCAGACGTGTTTTCATTCCCAAAGCTGGGAGCGATAAAATGCGTCCATTGGGGATTCCGTGTATCTGGGACAGGCTGGTACAACAATGTATCCTGCAAGTCCTAGAGCCGATATGCGAACCAAAGTTCCATAATCATTCCTATGGATTCCGTGCGAATCGAAGTGCCCACCATGCAGTCAGCAGAGTAACGACACTGATAAATTTATCAAAATATCATTACTGTGTTGACGTAGACATTAAAGGATTTTTCGATAATGTCAATCATGGAAAACTATTAAAACAAATCTGGACACTTGGTATTCGGGATAAAAGATTGATTTGCATTATCAGCAAAATGCTGAAAGCTGAAATTGACGGCGAGGGTGTCCCAGAAAAAGGAACACCACAAGGCGGTCTGTTAAGTCCACTGCTCTCCCTCATAGTCCTTAATGAATTAGACTGGTGGGTAAGCAGTCAGTGGGAAACATTCCAGCCGAAGAACCGCAGTAAAAATGGGTGGCTTCAATACGCAAAGAAATATACCAAACTGAAAAGCGGTTTTATTGTACGTTACGCTGATGATTTTAAAATCATGTGTTCAACCTATGGAGAAGCACAAAGATTTTACCACAGTACCGTAGATTTTCTTAATAAAAGACTGAAATTAGAAATCAGTCCAGAGAAATCAAAGGTAGTAAATCTGAAGAAAAATTCATCAGATTTTCTGGGGTTCAAAATCAAAGTCATTCCAAAAGGAAGAACGAAACACGGTTATGTTGCCAAAACAGATATGAACCAAAAAGCATTAAAGAAAGCGAAAACAAATCTAAAGTTAAAGGTAAAAGATATAGCCAGACATACGACTGGCTTCAATATCAGCAGATATAATCTGACAGTTATCGGTATGCAGAATTACTACTGCATAGCAACTAACGTATATAACAACCTGACAGAAGTAAGTTACGCTCTCTTACCGACCATACGAATCCGTTTAAGGAACATTGCAAAATCAGTTCCATTTGAAAGTACAAGTTCAGAATTTCAGAGCAGGACAAAAGGAATCAGACCAAAAACAAAAATAGTGATGATTGCGGATAATCCCGCCATTGCTGATTGAATTCGCAAGATATTTGTAATTTTACAAAGCAAGGGAGAAACAAGGTGCATGAGGACGTTGTAGTTGTAACAAAAGAAGAAATCCGAGCGTTGTTGGAAAATGAAAACCCTGCCGATAGCGTAGAGTTTAACGACAATCGTATTTCGGCATATATCGCACAACAAGGCAACTGCTATGTAATGAATCGTCGAGGAACTCCGTCCACTCTGATATGTATTCACAAATCAGACAAAGGAGATAACCTTGACAGATATTCTAATCTGGCATTTGTGGAAATTCCCATTGCAAAGGCAATCCTAACAGAATCAGCAGATGAAGCAAAATCACTGTTAAAAGGTTATGTTCTTAATAGTCAGCAGAAGAAAAAACTGAACAGAATACGGACGAATTACGGATACCAGACAATAACTGGGAAATAACTTATAAATCTATTTGGATATGATGGAACGCCGTATGAAGCGAAAGTTTCATGTACGGTGTGAAGCGGGGGAAAACTTGGAGATAACATCAAAAAGTTACCTATCGCTAACGTCGGGACGTTGGAAAGAACCTTGCGGAAATCGCCCATGAAATAATATCAAACCTGACTCAGAGGAACAGAACAGGGCTTTCATTTGACCCGTATGTGATTATGGAGAACCCAAAGGATCTGAATCACTGGCAATCGACATCCTGACCTTTAACAGTAATCCAGCCGACGGGGAGAAATTCTTCGGAAAGCCATCCGTGCAGTGACAAAACAGTGAGGAACGGGGGCTTTCAGCGTGATTGAGGAACTCTGGCGGAGGGAACTGCCAGCACCAGCATAGCCGACCATATCGAATCCTACAGACTATGACCTGCACACCTGCTCTTTCTGGATGTCGCACAGTCCATCAGCCTTGAAAAGCAGCTTCAACATCATTCAGGTGGCGGATTTGTGCTGCCGGATGGGTGGAAACCCTGCTCATAGAAGAATACACACCAATAAATGGAGCTGCTTCTTCCGTGGCAATGCCTTACATTGTAATAAAACCTTGCCCCTCGACTTCATCCATACATACAGACCGTAGCGTTTAAGATTGTGGATTTGGATGAAGCATGAGCTTACAGGTGGCACAGGGCAAGACCCTATGAAGCTGGTTCGTGCCGGACGCGCTAACGCAGGCGCTTACTTCAGGACACACAGAACACGGATGATTTGCTGGATGAAAAGCTGAAACAATCTGGGCTTGAAGTTTGCGTCCCGTTCCACAGACATCAACAACGAAATCAAGAAGACCCCGCCTTTCGGGTGGATTCCGAAGATGAAAACAACCAGAAGCGGCTCCGTG
>SCPN01000577.1_pt1 | contig 116861 bp, 186 predicted proteins | sample 6106831 | NCBI WGS metagenome assembly SCPN01 (sample SAMN10720447, study PRJNA508395) | human gut metagenome | isolation source: Participant 1, 0 month | reverse complement strand
GAGACTGGTGTCATATTCATGAGGAAAAGACAAATAAGTCGCAATCACCTGGGCATCTTTATAAGCAGGTAAGGCAATCAATTTCTCCAAAAGATTTTTATCTATCTTAGCCTTAGTCTCAGGATCTTGTGAAGTTAACTGAGACAAGACCGTTTTTCTAAGTTTATTTTTCATAGGTTTATCATATCAAAAAAGCTACCAAAAATCAGATTTGGTAGTTTTTTTAGCTTTATCAACTATCATTAGTCCTCTGCCCTGTATTTAAGGAACTTACCAATTTCACTCACTGCAAAAGCAAGAGCTTCTTCGTTTGGACTCATCTTAGGATGGTGAAGTGCATATGGCGTGTCGATTCCCCAACCAGAACATGACACCTGGAACCTTACTAAGCAAATAACCAAAGTCCTCTCCAGTCATAGCTGGCAAACAATCAATCAAGTTCACCATTGGACTAGCATCAAAGAAGGCCATCAACTCTTTAGCCAAGGCTGGATTATTTTCCACAGGGAGATAACCACCTTGTTTCAACATGATATCCACTTCCATACCGAAGCTAGCTGCTACGCCTTCTGCAATCTGGCGCACGCGCTTCTGGATGAGGAGACTCATTTCCTGAGTAAGGGTACGAATAGTTCCATAGACCTCTGCAGTTTCAGCGATAACATTGTTGGTCGTTCCTGCATGGAAAGAACCAAAGGTAACTACCCCACCCTGGATAGGGTCAACATTACGACTAACAATCGTTTGCACCTGAGTAATAAAGAAAGCTGCCAAGGCGTCATTGGCCTCCGAAAGCGGCGAAATGACCCCCCTTACCTTTGAAAGTAACGAGTACTTCACAAGTTCCTGCAAAAAGGGTATTCGTATTTGTAGCAATATCTCCTACCTTAAAATCTGGACGGACGTGAAGGCCATAGAACTCATCTGGCAACCAATCTCCAAAGGCACCATCCTCATACATAAGCATACCACCAGCTTCATTTTCTTCAGCCGGCTGGAAGAAGGAAGAGCATGTTATTTTTAGGCTGTACTTGAAGCATCTGATCCAAGAGACCAAGCGCTGTGGTCATGTGCAATATCGTGTCCACAAGCATGCATACGACCTTCATGAGTAGACTTGAAGTCAAGACCTGTTTCCTCTACGATTGGAAGACCATCAATATCTGTACGCCAACCAATAGTTTCTCTCGGCGCAACCCAAAAGGATTCCTGTACCAAGTACGTTGTTCGCGTCCTTAAATTCTTCAGTCATTTCAGAATACGCTCTAAGAGATAAGCCTGCGTTTTAAATTCTTCCAAACCAATTTCAGGGAATTTGGTTGAAGGTCTCGTCTGATTTTAATTAAATCAAGTGTCATGTTTTTATCCTTTTTATTTATATTATTTTATAGAGAATCTAGAAATAGAGGCCTTACAGGCCTCTACTATCAATATGTTACAAGTTACGCAAAGCATCTTCGAGTGCTGTTTTTTGTTGTGTTTTTTCATCGATTTCCTTGATGATACGAGCTGGAACACCAGCTACAACCACATTTTCAGGGACATCTTGAGTAACGATAGCGCCAGCGGCAACGACTGAACCGTTACCTACTTGAACACCTTCAATCACAACAGCATTAGCACCAACAAGCACGTTATCACCGATACGTACTGGCTCTGCTGAAGCTGGTTCAATCACGCCAGCAAGGACTGCACCCGCACCAATGTGGCTGTTTTTACCAACAGTAGCACGACCACCAAGGATAGCACCCATATCAATCATAGTACCAGCACCAATTTCAGCACCGATATTGATTACAGCACCCATCATAACGACAGCATTGTCTTCGATAGTTACTTGGTCACGTATAATGGCACCTGGCTCGATACGGGCATTAAGGTGACGCTTATCAAGCAATGGAACAGCTGAGTTGCGGCCATCTTGTTCCACAACATAATCCTTATTTTCCGTCAAATTTGCAAGAAGTGGCTCGATATCTTTCCAGTCACCGAAAAGAACGTTAACAAGTTTAGTGACAGAAGCTGGAACAGCAGTTGCCAATTCCCCTTCAAAAGTTACTTTAACATTCGTTTTCTTTTCAGCATTACCGATAAAAGCGATAATTTCTTGTGCAGACATTTTTTGTGCAGTCATGAGATTCTCCATTCACATAAAGTTAGGAATTATTATACCAAAAATTCTGATAATTGTCTTTGCTTTTGCCAAATACAGTGTATTTTTATGTAAAATTGGTCTTTAGAGCTTCTATATCAGTAATCACTCGGTCTGACTTGATTGGGGATGTCTCCAGCTCTTGACGAGAATAAGGGAAAGTATTCAACAAGATTCCATCAATTCCAACCGCTTTAGCTACGGCAATATCCGTCGTCAAGTCATTTCCCACCATGACAATCTCAGATGTGTTCAACCCATAGTCATCTAGAACTTACTTCAAAAATTCTGGTTGAGGCTTACAGATACCCGCATCAGAAGACAAATAAATGGTATCAAAACAAGATCTTAACTCCATTAGGTCAATCTCGACATTCATAAAGGCTGCTTGAGCATTAGATAAGAGATAAAGATGGCATCCCTGATCTTTTAGAAAGGTCAAAACCTCCTTGGTATGCGGATAAACTAACAAGCGCTTACACGAGATAAGACGCGAAAGACTATAGCTATCAATTGGCCCCAATCCTCTAGCTGATGAAGGCAACTAGACTGAGGTCGACCATTTACATAAAGCTGGTTGAAAATGTGAGCTAAGTCAACTTCTGGATACGCAACTCCTTTAAGCTCTATTAACTCCTCACGAGCCAGTGCCACACGCTTAGCATAAGATTTTCTAAGACCTTCACCCTTATAATCCGCCCCATAAGCTTGGTAAAGTTGGGCTAATTTATCCCATAACGCAGGATCTTTCTCATCGGTTAGGATATCAACCAAGGTTCCATAAAAATCAAAAATGTAGTTCTTATAAACGTTATTCATCAAAGCCTTTTTACTCATTACTCAAGATTTCTTATTCTTTATCATACACCTTTTAAGAAAATCAAACAAACTAACCAAGAAATTTTCCCATCAAAAAAATCCCAACAACCGTTAGGATTACTTATCATTTTTAATACGACCAATCAGTAACTCTCCTGCAACTGTCAATTGCGTCACCGAGGACAAATTTAAACCGTTCTTATCAACATGGAAGAAAAGAGGTGTCATCTCTGCAAATGTTTGAACATGTTCTGGTGGCATAGACCAAGTCCTGACAATAGTCACACACTCCAAAAGTTCACAGGATTCCTGGAAATGTTCCACAACATCCTGATTAGAGTAAGCATGCACCTCCGGTAACAATTGGCGAAACTCTTTAAGATGATCCTCATGAGGAATAACTTTAAAAATCAAGCCCTGATCAGACAAAAGTCGTCCAAATTCTTGATAATTAGCTGGTGAAAAAATATCTAAAATCACATCGATACTGTGTTCACGTAAGGGCAATTGAGCCAAATCGCCAACAAACCAAGCTACATTTTTCTGAGGATTTTGACGAGCCGCAAGAAGGATTGAATCCTTAGACAAATCAAAGGCCATGAAATCCTTGTCAAATGCTAAAGCCAACTGACGGCTATAATAGCCCTCACCACAGGCAACATCTAGAACGTGCGAGTGTCCAGGAAGGTCACGCAAGCGCTCTGAAATCACCTCCAGGATGGAATCATAGTAGCCTGCCGCAAGAATCTGACTCCTCTTTTCAAAAGAAGCCATATCATAGTGCTTATCTCCCTTGGTCTGTCTCAAAAAATTAACAAAGCCCTGCTTGGCGATATTAAAGGTATGCCTATTCTGACAAACCAAGCTAGACTGGTCCAAATGCATTGAATCCTGACAAATAGGACAAGCAAAAAGGCTTTCTTGATTTTTAAAAACACTAAAATTAGCCATAAATCCTCCTCGACACAAAAAAAGAGCACACACCTGAAATCGCTTAGGGCTGCTGGATTCCTCCCCTGACCCGCTTCACGCACAGATGTTGCTCCGATAAATATTATACCATAAATCGAAGTGATTGCAAGTAGGAAACTTAAGACAAGACTAGATAGGATTATCCCTCATCGAAGCTCATTATTTTTTTTCATCAGTATAAACTTTGATAAACCCTAGCAATGCCATAGTAACAGAAATGTCACTACTTTTTTATTTCTCTTCACCTTATAATAAATCCACAGCTTGAGGAAAGCACCAAAAGCTAGTGACATAACTGACTTTATTGAATGGATACTGCTCGATAAGAAGAAAGGACAATAAGAACAATGACTAAAACAATCAACAACCGTAAGAAAATGACTACTCAAGAACTCGAAATCGTATCAGGTGGTACAGTTCCTTGGGCTGCTATTTCAGTAGGAATTGCTGGCGCAAAACTGACTTATGATCTAAGCTATGCTGCGGGTAAATCTTTCTGCAATCTCAAACACTAATAAAAGAACTTAACTTCAACTGACATCTCCAAGATTTTGAGAATGATAACTTATGAAGCTTACAAGAAATCAAACAAATGGTACTACTGCTAATCAATTCCCTAAAATGAACAACTATTTACTCGTAAAAATCGCTTTAGCTGGAATTATCAGTAGCCTATTTCTCATACTCCTAATCAACCTTATCTTTCATGAACGATTAGGAACACCAATTATTGACACTAATTTGAAGTCAGCTTTTTGGACACTTATACTCTTCATACCTATTTTTCTTTTGACAAGAGAACAAGAAAAACATAAGACTAAGGAAGAGTGACTTAAAGATCCTTCAAAAAAACAAGACTCCCTCTAATCTCCCATTGAAAAATGCAAGCTCTTTTGGCTTGCATTTTGTCTTTACATATCTTGCACGACTTCTAATTTAGCCAATCGTTTGGCTTCTTTTTTGCGTTCACGACTCTGACGGAAAAAGTCTTGCATAATCTTAGCACACTCTTCCTCCATGACACCAGTCTCTACTTCTACGCGATGGTTGAGACGCTCATCTCTTAGGATATCGTAAAGGCTACCTGCACCACCAAATTTTTGATTACATGCTCCATAGATAACTTTGGGAATACGCGCCAGACCAATGGCTCCACTACACATGACACAGGGTTCAATAGTCACAAAAAGGGTACAATCTAACAAACGCCAATTGCCCACAGTCCTATTAGCCTCCTGAATGGCCATGACCTCCGCATGCATGATAGCTTGATTGAGCTCCTCACGCGCATTATGCCCACGACCAACGATTTCTTTATCCTTAACAATAACACAACCAATTGGAATTTCTGCTTTATCTAGAGATTTTTGGCCTCCTTAAGAGCCTCAGACATAAAAATCTCTTTCTCTTCTTGGCTATAGTCAAGCATTAGTCTTACTCCTGTTCCAAGATTTACGAGATGGTATCTCGCTTAGTCCTTCTATTATAGCATAAGAAAAACATTCCCTTTCTAAAGGGTACAAAAAAAGCTAAGACGAATCATCCTAGCTTCAAACACATTAGTCTGGTGAGTCTTAGGAATCACACCAATGTGTTCCCCCAAGGCTAGACGAAAAGTCAACGACCGCTTAACATCCTAATTCATATGTCAGTCGGAGTGTCATAGTCAATTGTCTGTGAAATCATTGAATCGACCTATAAGCCTCACAACAATAAACTAAAATGTAACTGTCTCAAACAATTGCAAGCATAGTATTATAGTTGTGATATTTAACACTTTCCTTCCAAACAAGTAATGCCTACTATAAAAGTAATTTTTATAGTAGGCATTGCCCACCTATAGTTTATCACGAAACCTCTATCATTTAATTTAAAAATAGGTAATAAAAAAATGATTTTAATGAAGGAAAATTGTTAATTGTGTCCACTATTTTGGCTAATCCACCAAACAGAAAAAAATATGTTATAACTATATTTAAAGGTTTTTCGAATAAATTTCTCTACTCTATCTATACTTTCAAGCACCTATCGCCCTAAATCTTATCTAATTTTACTGTTTATTAGTCTAACAAGTGTTTAATATTTTATCTCCAACAATTCTTTAAAACAAGGTATGGAACAAGATAATGATTTTTTGGAGTTATTGCTTTAAAGATCGAAGACTTAAATAGCAAGTACAAAGGATAAACTAAAAGGGAAGCTCTTCTTCTAAAATCAGGTCAGCCAAGTCATTGTCAGGATTATTTTCCCTAACAGCACGCTGAGCACGACTCTCCAGAAGTTGGAAAGAGGAACAAAGCACTTCAGTAACGTAATGAGTTTGACCATCCTTATCATACTTACGAGTGCGAATCTCACCATCAAGAGAAATTAAACTTCCCTTGCTAGCATAAGATGCCAAGGTCTCAGCCAAACGCCCCCAGACCACCACTGTAATAAAGTCAGCCTCACGCTCACCATTTTGCGTCTTATAGCGACGATTAACCGCAACTGTGACACGTGTAAAAGACCTGTCACTAGCAGTTTTTACCATTTCAGGAGTCGCCGTCAAACGTCCAATTAAAATTACTTTGTTATACATTTTTTTACCTCCACCTATCTATTCGTAAGAGGCAATAAAAAAGTGGTTTATTTTCAATAGTTTTACAAATTTTTTCGGGAGGATCCTTTCTAATACTCGAGTCTCTCTACCACTCGAAGGTTATTATTTTTCTAGAAATAGTACTCCATAGGATATTTTCATTACCAAAACTGACCTTTAAATTTTCTCGACTCGCTTAGCTAACTCAACGTTTTTGAACCACAATTTCCCAAGAAGCAGGACCGACTTGTTCAAAGCGCGTCACAGGATAATCATTATCTGCAGCCCAGTTTGGTATACTTTCCGTTGCTTGCGTACAATCGAAAGCTATCAACAACTCATCACCTGTAGCTAATTCAGCCATTTTCTTTCTTCGCATCAATCAACGGAAATGGGCATACCAATCCACCAGTTTCAAGTTTTACCAAAGTCATATCATATTCTCCTCTTAATTTTTGTTTGGTTTTACAAAGATAATATAGGAAGCCGTCCAAACACCTAAAATAGTCACTGGTAAAGCAATCCATCCCTTACTAGAAAAAATTGCTGTAGCTGTTAAACCATTACCAATCGTACAACCACCAGCCCATGAAGCACCGATTCCCATAAAAATACCCCCTAGTGTGCTCTTACCGATGGTTGACAAGTCTGGCAAGCGCCAACGAAACTCTCGAGAACCCTTTGCAGCAAGAAAGGAACCAAGAAAAATCCCCAATACAAGAAAAACACCCCAACCAAGCTGTTTACTATCACCTGTAATAATATAACTAATTAGATGTGCTGAGGGAGTTGTAATCCCTAACCCTCCAACACGACCCGTCAACTGACTAGCAGGCCAAGCAATTAAAGCAACAAGACCAATTAGAAGTCCTGCAAAATATTTATGGTAAGTTTTCTCAAAAAGATAGTGTCTCACTCCCTTATATTTTGATGGAAGCGTAGCAATCTGACGTCTGGGCTTACGTAACTCTCGAATGACAATGAAACTTGTTATAGCTACTAAGAAAACAAGAAGATACCAAACCGGAATTCCTAATTGACCAGCTAAATCATCATTAATTACCCATCGCTTAGCTATTAATTGATTCAAAGGAACAAGAAATCCTGATTTCATAGCCGCTGCACTTGTCATATAAAAGAATAGTGCAACCCAACTACCTAGGAGACCTTCACCGGCACGATACCACGTTCCTGTGGCACATCCCCCAGCGAGAACAATTCCAATACCAAATAGATAGGAACCCACAATTGCTCCTAACACGGAAAATTCTTCATAAGGGTTTCCAATAATACCTAATTTAATCAGGGAAAGTACTCCTATACTTTCTACTGTGATTGCAATAAGAAAAGCGTAAAATAATGTATTATTACGTGCAATATACATATCTCGGAAAACCACCAGTCAAGCAGAAAACGAGTTCGTTGCAAAATGAATCCAAATATCAGACCAATGAGGCCACCAGAAAGAATAGTCGTAAGCATAAGTACCTCCTAAAGTAAATGTTGATTACATTTTAAGAAAAAAATATTATAACTTGCATAATCTTTCTTTTTTATGATTAGCTATAAACTTTCTTTATGGCAAACAAAAAAAGCGGATTATTACCGCTTCTTGTCTTATTTACCCTTTCCAGTGTTTAGCTGGATCAAAAGCCTCACCGACTACTGCTGAATCATCAAGCTCAATAATACCACGTTTTTGTGGGGCATTCGGAAGGGCCAACTCACGTGGGGACACACATCATACCATAGCTATCTTCACCACGAAGTTTTCCTGGGAAGATAAGAGCACCCGCTAGGCATCATAGCACCAGGGAGAGCTACGATAGTTTTAAGACCAGGGGATGCGTTTGGTGCTCCTGCAACGATTTGGACCTTCTTATCACCGATGTTCACTTGGCAGATGTTAAGGTGGTCACTGTCTGGATGTGCAACCATTTCATCAATTTGTCCAACCACAAAGACTGGACCTTGTGTATTTTCCAAACGCTCTTCAAAGCCCTCTTTAGCCAATTCCTCATTTAAGATAGCTACATCTTGGTCAGACAAGAAAACTTGACCGTTACCTTCAATATCAATGAGGCTTGACGCTTCAAAAATATTCCAAGCAAGAGTCTTGCCTGTTTCATCAGCTGTGACACGCGCCACTTTACCTTTACGTTCTACGCTACGTTTGATGTCCTTAGTATCTTCCAAGATAACCAACAAAACGTCACCAACTTGTTCCTTATTGTATGCAAAAATCATGGATTCTCCTTATAGTGTTGCCAAAAAGGCATTGATTTCTTCTTTGGTTTTACGAGCTTTATTGACCAAGCGTCCCAATTCCTGACCTTTCTGAGTCACGACAAAACTTGGGATACCAAAAATATTCCAAGTTTGCGCCAAAGCCATATAATCATCACGGTTGACACGCACAAAGGTCATATCTGGATGGAGGGCTTCAATTTCAGGCATAACGGGATAGATAAACTGGCAGTCTGGACACCAATCAGCAGTGAAAAAAAGAAGACCACCTTTTTGATCACTTTCAACATAGCTTGCCAGTTCTTCAAGATTCTTAGGAATAATCATGCCTGCTCCTCCTCATAGGTCAGCTTGTCCTCTGCATAAACAAAGCTATAGACACGTCCATCCTCTAAGACGATACCTCCTGTGAGCCCAGGATTTTCTTTATCCGTAGGATTCGTATAAAGAACTGCGATGGGGCCAAGATGTGATAATTCTTGTCTAATATCTTGGATTAATGCAGCTTTCTTCATTTCTGCACGTGACTGTCTATACTTCTCTGCCATTGCCAAGAGACCTAAAGCTCCTACGCCTCCAGCAAACAAGGCCAATGTTTTACGTTTCATAAGAAACATTTTACCATAATTTTAGACGAATGGGGAGAGGCTACCTATCTCTTGAGAATCGTGCTAAAATAGTAGCAAGTACTACTCAAGGAGGATTTTATGACTACCCTATTTGACAAAATTAAAGAAGTAACCGAACTCAAGGCAGCTGCGGGCTTTGAGACACCTGTACGTGACTACCTTCGTAAAACTATCACACCGCTCGTAGACGAGGTCCAAACAGATGGTCTCGGTGGTATTTTCGGTATCAAGCATAGCCAAGCAGAAAATGCCCCTAAGGTGCTCGTGGCTGCCCACATGGATGAAGTTGGGTTTATGATTAAAGAAATCAAGGCAGACGGGAACTTTCCGTGTCGTTGAACTTGGTGGGTTGGAACCCACTGGTTGTCAGCTCACAACGCTTCACCCTACACACTCGTGACGGTCGTGTCTATCCTGTCATCTCAGGTTCAGTGCCACCTCATTTCTTGCGTGGCAGCAGTGGGACTTCAAGTCTTCCTGGTGTCTCTGATATCGTCTTTGATGCTGGTTTTGCCAACCAAGAAGAAGCAAATGCCTACGGTGTTTTCCCAGGTGATGTCATCATTCCTGAATCAGAAACGATTCTCACAGCCAATCAAAAGAAATGTCATTTCTAAAGCTTGGGATAACCGTTATGGTGTTCTCATGATTCGTGAACTCTTGGAAAACGTTAAGAATCAAGAACTCAACAATACTCTAATCGCTGGTGCCAATGTTCAAGAAGAGGTTGGTTTACGTGGTGCTCATGTCTCTACCACTAAATTTGATCCTGAAGTTTTCTTTGCAGTGGACTGTTCTCCTGCAGGGGATATCTATGGTAATCAAGGTAAGGTAGGCGATGGTACCCTTATTCGTTTCTTCGATCCAGGTCACATCATGTTGCCCAATATGAAAGATTTCCTTTTGACTACTGCTGAAGAAGCTGGTATCAAATACCAATACTACTGTGCTGCGGGCGGGACAGATGCTGGTGCCGCTCACTTGCAGAATGCTGGTGTTCCATCAACAACTATCGGTGTTTGTGCCCGCTACATTCACTCGCACCAAACCCTTTATGCGATGGATGACTTCCTAGAAGCACAAGCCTTCTTTACAAGCTATTGTTAAGAAGTTGGATCGCTCAACAGTAGATTTAATTAAAAACTACTAAGACAAGGAGTAACCCATGATTATAGGTTTTATCGGTGTCGGAAAAATGGCAACAGCCATTATCAACGGCCTAAATACAAGCTCACATCGTATCATTATTTCAGGGTCTTCTTGGGTCCGTTCACGCCAGATTGCAGAGGAACTAGAGGTTGAAGCGGCTGCTTCCCATCAGGAATTAGTAGAAAATGCTGATCTGATCATCCTTGGTATTAAACCTCAAATGTTTGATAAGGTGCTAACTGACCTCAACTTCCATCAACCTATCATAAGTATGGCTGCTGGAGTGACCTTAGAACGCCTTGCTTCCCTCACCGGTCCAGACCTTCCTCTTATTCGTATCATGCCGAACCTTAATGCTCAAATTCTCAAAAGCACTACTGGCCTTTGTACCAATGATAAGGTGTCCGAGGACCTTTTGGTAATTGCCAAGGAAATCACAGATAGTTTTGGAACCACTGTTGAATTGGCTGAGAAGGACTTTGATACCTTTACTGCCCTAGCTGGCTCTAGCCCGGCCTACATCGCCCTCTTTATCGAGGCTCTGGCTAGCCAAGGCTGGCGTCAAAAATCGGCCTAAGTAAGCAGGTCGCTCTGACCATTGCCACACAGACGGTTCTAGCTACTGCTGAAAATCTCAGTCTTGGTAGCGACAGTCCACATGATCTTATTGACAAGGTATGTAGCCCTGGTGGAACTACTATCGCCGGTCTCATGGACCTTGAGCGTACAGGCCTCACCCATAGTGTGGTTTCAAGTATTGATACAACCATTGCCAAAGCCAAAAAACTATAGTAAAAATAAAGCTCGGAAAATTCCGAGCTTTATTTGATATATGGCGCTAAAACTTGTAAGAGTAACAACATTGAAACCGCAATACTATTGTTAATGATATGGGCCATGATACAGTACTCTAACTTTTGAAACTTACGATATGCTATCCCAAGGGCAAGCCCCATACCTGCATATACAATCCAAACACCGATACTATTCGGCATATGAACAAGGCCAAAAAGTAAACTACTAACAATCAAGCCAACAATAGAATCTGGATTAAAGACGCGTCCCATGAGGAGCCCTCTAAAAATCAACTCTTCCACAATCGGTGCCATAATCACTGTAACTGTTATGAGAACAAAGGGATTCATATGGGCATTTTCTATGGCTGCCTGATTGGTGCTATTACTAACACCTTCCATCATCATGACCATAGAACCAATCCTAGTAACAATGTAAATACCTAGGTAGGTCAAGCCAATCATCCCCCATGCTTTTAAGGAAGACAGTGTCTTGAACCCCTCAAGAAGACCCATGCGTTTTCCTAAGAAAAGAGCTCCTGCACTAATGAGTAGCATAACCAAAATTAGGAGACTCACTGCCCTCACGTCTTTAACACGAACAAATATGGTTGGAGCTTGTTCAATACACAAAATTAGGAAAGCCAGTAAAAAATAAAGAAAACGTTTTAAAATGGACTCTTTCTTCATAGTAAGCTACCTCTTTTTATATTTTGTACTTTTATTATAATACAAATCTACTATTTTGACAAGACACCATGAAAATAGAGGTATAATTCAGGAATCTTATCTTATTTTAGATAGAATCAGACGAATAAGAGCAAATCCCAGAACCAAGCCATAGAGCAAGATAGATAGGACTGTAACATAGGGCAACTGAATATTAGCAAAGGCATATAGGGCAATCAAAGCAAAGATAAGCAAAAACTCCAGAACCAGTGTTGCAACTGCTGTCACCTGCAAAATCTGTTTATTTCGCTCATCGTAGGCAGCAATGTACATCTGATGAAGACGTTTCGAATGCCTAAGCGCTGCAAAATAATAAATCGACAGGGCATAACTCCCAATGGTAAATCCCAATACTAATCCTAGAGCATAATCACTAAGACTGTTAGAGCGAACAATAAATAATCCCAAAATACCCAAAGAAAAGAAAGAACATGCTACTCGAGCTATGTATTTTTCATACTCTGATTCTGTTTTTTTCTTTCCTAACGTTTTTAATAACATATCTTGATACTCCCTTCATTATCCTTTAAAAGAGCAATATAAAATTTTTCAATGATAACTTTAAACATTCACCTTAAACAAAAAGGCTAAGTAGGACACTTATACTGTTGTTTAAGATATGGACACCCATACTGTACTCGATATGCGTTCTATCTTATAATATATTATCGCATAACCAGCTGACATAATACCATAGATGATAATTGTCTGAAGCGTAAATGCTGAGTGACCAGCCATAAAGAGAAGACTGGAAATAACAAGACCCGTCTTAAAGTATTTTCCAAAAAGCACCTTGGCTAAGAGTCCCCTAAAAATGATTTCTTCCATAATAGGAATGATAAAACCTACTACTGCAAACTGAAGATAGGTTGGTACGTGAATAAACATCTTATTTAAAGCATCTTGATTTTCCATAGTCGCATTGTGTGTTAACTGACCAATAAAATACCCTAGAAGATCACCTAGGAAAAAGATGACGAGATTAAGAGAAGCAATCGCAACGAGACGTCTCCAATTAATCTCTTTAAGCGATAAGAGTTTAAATCTATAAGCAATCACGATAAAAATAGCCAAACTCCCTAATGCCCAAATACCGTAACCTATTTGCTCCACAAGTGAAAACTTACCATCCTGAGTAAGTAGCGGGAAAGCACCTAATAGTGTTAAATCTAAGATTAGTAGAGTGAGCGCTAAAACAAATAACACCAATTTTCTTCATGACTTGTTTAAACATATCTTTTCTCCTTAATCTTCCTCAAAAATAAAGACTTCTTCAATAGTCTTTCCAAAATACCTAGCAATTTTAAAAGCTAGTTCCAACGACGCATTATAGCGACCTTTTTCGAGTGAAATGATGGTCTGTCTCGTGACCCCCATTTCATCTGCTAACTCTGCCTGACTAACCTTATTAGCCTTGCGAAGTTCCTGAATTTTTGTTTCCATGTGGTACCTCAACTTTATCGTTTCTTCTCAAATATTTCGGCTCTTTTCCTTTTTTGTCAAATTTGCTTTACATTTATAGTATAGTTTACTTTACATATTTTGTAAACTCTTTTTTACATTTTTTGCGAAATTTTCTTTAGCTTTTCAATGACCACACACAGAAATAGTTGAATGATTCTTTCAAAGCATTCAAAAAAGCCGGCCAATCACTCGGCCAACTTTTCTGGTCTTATCAAATTTTTGATAACTTATTTAGTTTTAAGGCGCTCAACATCACGCGCAATCACCAACTCTTCATCTGTTGGGATAACAAATACTTTAACAGCTGACTCTGCTGTTGTAATATCGCCTACATGTCCAAAGACATTCTTTTCAGGATCCACTTCAATACCAAACCAAGTGAGACCATCCAAAACTGAAGCACGAACTTCCGCAGAATTTTCACCGATACCCGCTGTAAAGACGATAGCATCCGCTCCGTTCAACACACCAAAGTATTGAGCAATGTATTTACGCAAACGATCCACATAAAGATCATAAGCCAAGGCACATTTTTCATCGCCAGCATTCTTACCAGCAATGATATCACGCATATCACTTGATTTTTCAGAAATGCCAAGAAGACCTGATTCCTTATTAAAGACGTGACGGATACGCTCAGCATCTGCCATTTCAGGCTCACGGTCAATAACGAATGGAATAATCGCAGGGTCAAGATCCCCAGTACGTGTTCCCATCATAACGCCACCAAGTGGTGTCAACCCCATTGACGTATCTACTGATTTACCACCATCAACGGCAGTAATAGAAACACCATTTCCCACATGGGCTGTGATAATCTTAGTTTCTTCAATTGGCTTACCTAACAACTTAGCTGCTTCTTGAGAAACATATTGGTGACTAGTTCCGTGTGCTCCATACTTACGGACTTGGTAGTCTGTATAGTAACGATTAGGCACTGGATAACGGTAGGCCACTTCTGGCATAGATGTATGGAAGAGCTGTATCAAAAACAGCAACACTTGTAATATCTGGTAGAAGCTCCTTGAAGGCACGAATCCCTGAGGCTGCACCTGGATTGTGTAAAGGCGCCAAGGCTGACAATTCTTCAATCTTAGCCAAGGCATATTCATCCACCAAGCTTGATTCTTTGAAATATTCTCCACCAGCAACCACACGGTGACCAACACCTGTGATTTCATCATAGCTCTTGATAATATCGAAACGAATCAAGTCATCAAGCAAAATTTTTACCGCTTGAACATGGTCAGCAATATCTAAGGTTTGCGATTCAGAACGGTCATCAAATTTTACTGTTGAAACAGAATCTTTCAAGCCGATACGTTCAATCAAACCCTTAGCAAGAACAACTTCATCTGGCATCTCATATAGTTGCCATTTCAAGCTTGAGCTTCCTGCATTAATTGCTATTGTTTTTGTCATAAGCCACCTCTTTGTAAAACGCTTTCAATAATATAGTCCTATTCTAACATGTTTTGCTAGAAAATGGAATTATCTGATTTCCATTTTTGGAAATTCTCTGTAAAATCTTTGAGGACCTCCTTGGGTTTTGCAAATCACTAAGTGGATAAACGAAGGTCTCAGGAGCATTTTTAGTTTGTTTTTTTAGCACAAAGATAGACTTCATATTATGTTTATTGCCAAAAGCTGCTTCTGGAAGAGTGATAACGGCAATAATATCAGCATAGCCTGATAACCACTTCTTAAGCAGATCACTTTGAGGGCTTGTCAAAAGATTGGTTGGTGCCAAAAAAATAGCAATACCATCTTTCTTCAAGTACTTGAGTGATTGCTCCATGAGAAGGTGATGGGCATAGGTGTGTTCACCAGTTGCTGCAACCTTGAAACGACTCGCAATCTCATCATTAGGGTAGTAACAACTATAGGTAAATCGCTGATAATAACATTGCTCTCTTTGAGAATATGTGGTCGAACAGCATCCCCTTGGATATAAACCGCTACTGAATTCACCACCTCAGCAATACTAGCTGACAAATCGATAAGAAGATCATCAACTTCCATCCCCATATAATTAAGGTTTTTCTGACTATTATTTAGAAGAGTTTCAGCCAAGTTTCCTGTCCCCGAACCAATCTCCAAGATATCTAATTGTTTTTCCTGGGTCAAACCTTCGAGCAAGCAGGTACAGAATGATAAATCCGATAGCATCTGGTGTAAATTGGTGATTGGCTTGTAAAGCTTCCAATTGCCCTAGTTTGATAAAACTGAAAAACGCCACTCCTCTTTACTTAGATTAAGCGCCCGTAATTTCTCGTTGTTTTTGATGATGAGCCTTCATTAGCAACCTCAGCCCCCAAATAATAGGAATTTTGCTCAATAAGTTGCACGTAAGCCATGGGTTCCAGATCATTAGTTTGGACATTTTCTAACAACAGCTCAAAGGCTGTCTCAATTGCTTCAAAATTCATGATTTCCTCCGTTGTTCCCATCAGCATCAAAAGGAAAGATAATTTCTATTTCCGATGCTGTTTCTTCGGCATGTTCATGAGTTGACGGCCTTGCTGGCAACCTGACAATCAATTTTGCTTTATCTTAACCTCGTAAGTCGTAGTTCCCTGAGAAAAACTAAAAGCACCTGCTTCCTTATCCACCAAGTCCATAGATCACTCTGCCATGAGGACGGCTGACTGGCCACATTATTTTGCGCTTGGTTTTGTCTAGAGCTAGCTACCACCCGTTCCAGATAAACCAGCAGCGAATGCGCCAGCCATAAAAAGAGCGTAGAGAAGAACGCCTCCCCTAACCTGTTTTTTCAAAAGCATAAACAAAACTCCTTTGTAGTTCATTTTTAAGAGTCACTTGGATGGTAACTATCTGGTTCTTTTGACTTACCTTACTAGATTTGACATCGAAAAGCATTGGTTGATAACCTCGACCATCAGCACTATTTCTTCGAAACCTGCACCCTAAGTTGTTCAAAAGCTAAGTCTTGATTATCCTGCTTGACATAGAGTTTGTTCCCCTCTACCTTTACCAACTGACAACCTTCTAATTCTGCCTCCATTTGTTGAACAAATAGAAGCCAATCTTGGTTTTCTTGTTGTCTTACCTGCTTAACATTACTCACAAGTACAGTGGTTAACCCTTGATAAACTTGAACTGAGCCAGCAATGACCAACAAGGCCACTAGACATTCCAAGAGGGTAAAGGCACGCAGCTTACTGCTTAGATACATGAATAATCTCCTTTCCTGATTCGTAAACCGAGATACCTTGCTTGCTACGTTTAACTGTCACCGCTATGCCATTCAGCGTTAACTGGTCTTGCTTGGTCTGAACTGCCATTGTTGCCACACTCAAGACCTCTTGTTGATGGAGATTATCAGCCATTAGTCTGCGGTTGGTATTAATTTGTTCCAATATCAGACTGCTGACAAGTACTAAAACAGCCATAGCTACCAGACTTTCAATAAGAATATAACCTCTAAGAGACCGTCTTTTTATATTTACCGCTGCCCATGTTAAGCTGATAGGTCACCACCTCCTTATCACTTGAAAAACGAATCTTTGTGAGGCTAGAGTTGCCTCCTTTGGCATCAAACACTAGCGTCTGCCCCTTATCCAGATGAATATTTTTAGGAATAAGCAGACTAGACCTTCCATTACTAACCTTATCCTTAGTTAACTGCAATTCAACATTAGACCCTTCCGCTGACGCTGCCAAGCGCTGACTATCTCGATATAGGTACTCAAAGCGCAGATAAAAAAGATTAGTCTCAACCTGCTGAAAAATACCTGTGACTGAGCCTGACAAACTTAGAGTGAGAAAGGCAACCACTGCTAGAGTCACCAGACTCTCCAACAAGGTAAAGGCTCTAATTGGCCACTGAGCGGCTTTCGCCACCATGTTTCGCATAATAATCATTGTATGAATCTGCCTGTTTTTGCGTGATTTGACCTTCTGAAACAAGAGCAGCCAAGCTAGCTGTCTTATTATTCTTCATTTCATAAAGTTCTGCTTGAGAATCCACGACCTTGACCACAGCCGCATTTCCAGTCTCTTTAACAGAATCCTTCTGCTTGCTTAAGTTAGGTACAAAGAGCAAAAGGAGAATACTGATAATGAGAAGCACGACCAGCATTTCAATCAACGTAAAAGCACGTAATTTAACGGCATTCAATTTTTTTAACATCATTTTCATGACATCATTCCTTCCATATTTTGATACATTGGTAATAGCATGGCTGCATAGATCATTACAATCACGACAGCAACAATAACAAAAATGAGGGGTTGCACAAAGGTTGTTGCCTTATTAAGACGGTTAAAGAAGTTTTGCCAAACCTCCTCGGCATAAACTTCCAACTCATAGCCCAACCTCGCATTGGCCTCTCCCATAAGCAATAATTAGTGAGAGCTCCTTAGTAAAAAACGGATGACTGGCAATACGTTCTGGAAAACTCTGTCCCAGCATCAGGGCTTCTTCCAAATCGGCTCCCAGCTCACGGAAGAGTTTAGACTTTTGCTCTTGCATAAGAGCCACCAAATCTAGCAAATCAACGCCTTGACCTAATAAATTTCCCCATTCCCTAGCATAATAGGCGGTCGTGTAAAGCCTTACTGTCTGACCAATAAAAGGGATTTTTGCCATTCGTCGATAAAAGAACAAGGGCTGGCTGGCGTTTCACCCATAGATAGAGAATTAAACCCAACACAAGGAGTCCGCACAAACTCACAAAAAAAAGCTGGGGAAAGATTTGAACCAACTGTACAGCCCAATTATCCTTACCATCCCCCTCTAACAGTTGAGGTAAAAGATAATTTTTAAGTCCTAGCATAATCAGAATCAGGAAACCCAGAAGTAGTATAGGGTAGGTCGCTACCTCCATGAGTTTCTTACGCACCTTGGTCATACGAAGCATATAGGTTTCAATCTTGGTTAAACTCCCTAGAAGATTACCGTGCTTATCAGCAAGGGCAATCTGAGTAACAATATTGTCCGAAAACCCCACTAACGCTAACATCTGATCCAACCTATCGCCTCGCATTAAACTCGCTTTCATAAGAGACAAGGACGATTCTTTCAACAGGTGACTTCGCTCCAAAAAGGCTACGATTTCAGTCAAGGTAAACCCTGCCTTTAAAAGTTGTTTGAAAAGCTGGATAACCTTGAGTTGCTGATTAATCTTTAATTTTTTCCCCTTGGATATCCCCTTCAGTGAGATATCCTTGTTCAACCAAGCCTTCCAACTGCTGGTTCCAGTTGGTTGACGAATGGCTTTGGAAATTTTCACTGGCAAAATCAATCACACCTCCTCCCTTAATCAGACGCATGTAGGCAATCCCTTGAAGGGCATTATCCAACTCGGACTTATCTACACCAAGGTCCAAGAGACGTTCGTAAACGCCAGCAATACTCTTAGCATGAATAGTTGAAAGAACAGTTACACCTGTTAGACTAGCTCTAATAACTGCCCGGGCAGTCTCCTTATCTCGAATCTCCCAATAATCAAAACATCTGGAGCGGTGACGCAGTGATAGCTTAATCAAATTATCATAGGTCATGTCAATTGCTTGATTCACCTGGAGTTGCAAGACATTATCCTGTTTAATTTCAACAGGATCCTCAATCGAAATTACCTGCTGCCCCTTAAAACGCTCCTGAACCAACTCATGCATAAGCGTAGTCTTCCCAGAACCTACGGGACCCGCAAAGAGATACAGTCCTCTATAATCCAAGGCATCCTTAATAGGCTGGATTCCTTGATTCCAATACACTAATTCTCGACGTTCGGAATGTAGGATACGGATAACCAAGCTCTCCAAACCTCGATAGTCTCCAACAGTTGATAAACGCAGAGAAACCAAGTGACCATCACCACAATCATAGTCACATGAACCCAGTTGACTCCTACGCTTCTCACCCACCATCATTCCCGCCACAAATTTAAAGTGACCAATAAGACTAGCCATGAAATCAGGCCGATATACATCAATCAATCTCCTCTCTTGCCCGACTCGCATATAGAGCTCATAATTATCCTGACGTGGAATGACATAGATGTCTTGAGCCCCACAACTATCAGCATTTTTGATCATTTCCTTAGCAAATTCTGTTACCATAAGGACCTCCTCATAGACCTATTCGTAAAAAGTTTAAGAAAATGAAAAAAAGCTCGAAAATATTCGAGCTTCTGCATTATTTAACGTTTAATTTTACAGTGGGCATGATTTGGAAGGTCATTTCGCTTTTCATATCCCGGACGATATTTCTCCTCAGGAATTTCCTGCCAATCATATAAAAGTGCAATCGATCGATAGACCTGCAAGTATTCGTCACACTCCTCACACCAGTGCTTATCCTCTTGATCCCAAAAAGCAGTCATGACACTACTACGGCTGATATAACTTGGCAAGATTTCTTCCATGGCAAACCAAAGTTTTTTATAGTACTTGAGGGCATCGTAAAAATTTTCAAATTCCTTAGTACTGATGATATCCTCTTGCCAGCCTTCTAGGAACCACCACGGTTCCAAATCCCCTTTAATTTCAACTACTTGGTACATTTTTCTTTCTCACCTCATCTTTGGTGTTCTTATTATACAAAATTTTCTGGAAAAGATAAAAAAAATGGTCTTATGTTTCACATATAGCAAGAATAGAAGCGTTTTTGATGATATAAATACGAAAAAGAACCCACATTTCATTGTGAGTTCTTTTGTTTTAGTCTTAGTCTTCAGATGATTCCACAATTGCTTCATCAACAGCAATGTTTTCAATAACTTCAACTTCGTTAACTGAAAGTGGTTCAATGTTACGGTAACGAGCCATACCTGTACCAGCAGGGATAGTCTTACCAATGATAACATTTTCTTTAAGACCAAGGAGATGGTCTTTCTTACCACGGATAGCTGCATCTGTAAGGACACGTGTTGTTTCTTGGAAGGAAGCCGCTGACAAGAATGAATTTGTTTCAAGTGAGGCTTTCGTAATACCAAGAAGGACTGGACGAGATGTTGCAGGAACACCACCAGAGATAACAATATCCTTGTTAGCATCTGTGAAGTCAGAAATGTCCATAAGTGTACCTGGAAGGAGATCTGTATCACCTGGATCCATAACACGTACTTTACGAAGCATTTGACGAACCATTACTTCGACGTGTTTGTCACCGATTTCTACCCCTTGGCTACGGTAAACTTTTTGTACTTCTGCAAGAAGATAAGTTTCAACTGACAAGGTATCACGTACTTCAAGGAGACGTTTAGGTTGGATTGAACCTTCTGTCAAGGCCTCACCACGGTGTACTTCGTCACCAACTTCTACTTTCATACGAGCTGTAAATGGAACGACGTATTCACCCATTCCAGTCTTACCTTGAACGAAGACTTTCTTAGTACGTGTTGCAGCATCTTCTTCGATTTCAATAACAGTACCCTTAACTTCAGTGATAACCGCTTCCCCTTTAGGATTACGTGCTTCAAAGATTTCCTGGATACGTGGAAGACCCTGTGTGATATCGGTATTTGAGGCTACCCCACCGGTGTGGAAGGTACGCATAGTAAGCTGTGTACCAGGTTCCCCGATAGATTGAGCAGCGATAGTACCAACTGCTTCACCAACTTCAACCGCATCACCTGTTGCCAAGTTGATACCGTAACAGTGACGGCAGACACCGTGACGTGTGTTACATGTAAAGACTGAACGGATAGTTACTTCTTCAACACCAGCATTGACAATAGCTGCAGCCATATCTTCAGTAATCAAAGTATCTGGACCAACGATTACTTCGCCAGTTTCAGGATGTTTAACAGATTTCTTAGTGTAACGACCTTGAAAAGACGTTCTTCAAGTGTTTCTGTAACCTCTTCTTTACCATCAGTAATGGCACGAATGAGAAGACCACGGTCTGTTCCACAGTCGTCTTCACGGATGATAACATCTTGGGCAACGTCAACCAAACGACGAGTAAGGTAACCTGAGTCGGCTGTCTTAAGGGCCGTATCGGTCATACCTTTACGCGCACCGTGAGTAGAGAAGAACATTTCCAAAACGCTCAAACCTTCACGGAAGTTTGAAAGGATAGGCAATTCCATGATACGTCCGTTAGGAGCGGCCATCAAACCACGCATACCGGCAAGTTGAGAGAAGTTAGAGATGTTACCACGAGCTCCTGAGTCCATCATCATAACGATTGGGTTCTTAGGATCTTGTGTCTCAATCAGACGTTTTTCAAGGGCTTCTTTCGCTTCACGCCATGTTGTTGTAACAGCAACATAACGGTCATCATCTGTCATCAAACCACGACGGAAGGCCTTGTTAATTTCTTCAACACGGTGGTGAGCAGCATCGATAATTTCTTGTTTATTATCGATAACTGGGATATCGGCGATACCCACTGTCAAACCAGCAAGTGTTGAGTGGTAGTAACCAAGGTCTTTCAAACGGTCAAGGAAGGCTGATGTTTCAGTTGTACGAAGACGTTTGAAGGTTTCAGCGATGATGTTACCAAGATTTTTCTTCTTGAATGGTGCATTAATTTCCAAACTATCGATAACTGTTTGGATATCTTGGCCCGGTTCAAGGAAGTACTTATCTGGTGTACTATCTGTCAAGTTCTCATTTGTTGTTTCTTGAAGATATGGAATTTCTGCTGGGATGATTGAGTTAAAGAGAATCTTACCAACAGTTGTAACCAAAATCTTATGAAGTTGGTTTTCTTTCCAAGGTTTATCAGGCATGCTGTCTACTGCGATACCGACACGGCTATGCAAGTGAACATAACCATTACGATAAGCCATAACTGCCTCATCAATATCCTTGAAGACCATACCTTCACCCTCACGGCCTTCTTCTTCCATAGTCAAGTAGTAGTTACCAAGAACCATATCCTGAGATGGCGTTACGACTGGTTTACCGTCTTTAGGGTTAAGGATGTGTTCAGCCGCAAGAAGGAGCAAACGTGCTTCGGCTTGAGCTTCTTCAGACAATGGAACGTGGATGGCCATTTGGTCACCGTCAAAGTCGGCATTGTAGGCCTCACATACCAATGGGTGAAGACGAAGGGCCTTACCATCAATCAAGACAGGTTCAAAGGCCTGGATACCCAAACGGTGGAGGGTAGGTGCGCGGTTAAGAAGTACTGGGTGTTCCTTGATAACATCTTCAAGAATATCCCAAATACGTTCATCACCACGCTCAACAATACGTTTAGCGGCTTTCACGTTACCTGCGTATTCACGCGCAACAATTTCACGCATCACAAATGGTTTGAAAAGTTCGATGGCCATCAAACGTGGGCACACCACATTGGTACATTTTAAGTGTTGGACCAACGGCAATAACGGAACGTCCAGAGAAGTCAACACGTTTACCAAGCAAGTTTTGACGGAAACGACCTTGTTTACCTTTAAGCATGTGGCTCAAAGATTTAAGTGGACGACTACCTGGTCCAGTAATTGGACGACCACGACGTCCATTATCGATAAGAGCATCTACCGCTTCTTGCAACATACGTTTTTCGTTTTGCACGATGATCCCTGGAGCACCCAACTCAAGCAAACGAGCCAAACGGTTGTTACGGTTGATAACACGACGGTAGAGGTCGTTCAAGTCAGATGCCGCAAAACGTCCACCGTCCAATTGAACCATTGGACGAAGGTCTGGTGGCAATACTGGCAAAATGTTAAGAACCATCCATTCTGGTTTGTTACCAGACTTATAGAAGGCATCAAGAACGTCCAAACGACGAACAGCTTTAACACGTTTTTGACCAGTTGCTGTCTTCAACTCTTCTTTGAGTTCAGCAATTTCAGCTTCCAAATCCACTTGTTTCAAGAGGTCTTGGACAGCTTCTGCACCCATTTTAGCGACAAATGAACCATGTCCATACTCTTGCAATTTTTCACGATATTCACGTTCTGTCAAGAGAGATTTTGGTTCAAGTGGTGTTTCCTTTGGATCGATAACCACGTAAGCTGCGAAGTAGATAACTTCTTCAAGCGCACGAGGACTCATATCCAAAGTCAATCCCATACGAGAAGGGATTCCCTTGAAGTACCAGATGTGTGATACTGGTGCTTTCAACTCGATGTGACCCATACGTTCACGACGAACCTTAGCACGTGTTACTTCAACACCACAGCGGTCACAAACGATCCCTTTATAACGGATACGTTTGTATTTCCCACACGCACATTCCCAGTCTTTAGTAGGACCAAAGATTACTTCGTCGAAGAGACCTTCGCGTTCTGGTTTGAGCGTACGGTAGTTGATTGTTTCAGGTTTCTTAACTTCACCATAAGACCATGAACGGACCTTAGTTGGTGAAGCTAGTGTGATTTGCATACTTTTAAATCGATTTACGTCAACCACTAGTATTACCTTTCTTTTGTTCTATTGACAATAGCAGCGCTATTCTCACCTTTATCAGCTACCTTAGCAGAGAGAGTGAACTCCCTCTCTAAAGCTTATTTATTCTGTTTTATCTGAAGCTTCTTCTTTAGCTTTTTCTAATTCAGCTGCTTCTTTGGCTTGTTGCACACGTGCTTTTTCAAGATCGTCAACGTGCATAACGTCATCGTCTTCACCTTCATCAAGATCACGCAATTCAACTTCGTAGTCATCCTCATCAAGGACACGCATATCAAGACCAAGTGATTGCAATTCTTTAACGAGTACTCGGAATGATTCTGGTACACCTGGTTTTGGAATTGGTTTACCTTTAGTGATAGCTTCATAGGCTTTCAAACGTCCGTTAACGTCATCTGACTTGTAAGTCAAGATTTCTTGAAGGATATTTGATGCACCATAAGCTTCAAGGGCCCAAACCTCCATCTCACCGAAACGTTGTCCACCAAATTGTGCTTTACCACCAAGAGGTTGTTGGGTAACAAGTGAGTAAGGACCTACCGAACGAGCGTGAAGTTTATCATCAACCATGTGGTGAAGTTTGATCATGTACATGACACCGACTGACACACGATTATCAAATGGCTCACCTGTACGGCCATCGTAAAGGATTGTCTTAGCATCACTATCCATACCTGCTTCACGAACAGTATCCCAGAGGTCTTCTGAGCTTGCCCCGTCAAAGACTGGTGTTGCGATGTGAATACCCAAGTTACGAGCAGCCATACCAAGGTGAAGTTCCATAACCTGACCGATGTTCATACGTGATGGCACCCCAAGAGGGTTCAACATGATATCAACTGGTGTACCGTCTGGAAGGTAAGGCATGTCTTCAACAGGAACAATACGAGAAACAACCCCTTTGTTACCGTGACGACCGGCCATCTTATCTCCGACCTTGATCTTACGTTTTTGAGCGATGTAAACACGAACAAGCATGTTAACACCTGATTGCAATTCATCACCGTTTGCACGTGTGAAGATTTTAACATCACGAACGACACCATCACCACCGTGAGGTACACGGAGTGATGTATCACGTACTTCACGAGATTTATCACCAAAGATAGCGTGGAGAAGACGTTCTTCAGCAGAAAGGTCTTTTTCACCCTTAGGTGTTACCTTACCAACAAGAATGTCGCCTTCTTTAACCTCAGCACCGATACGGATAATACCCATTTCGTCAAGGTCTTTGAGGGCTTCTTCACCAACGTTTGGCAATTCACGTGTGATTTCTTCAGGCCCAAGCTTTGTATCACGTGTTTCTGATTCGAATTCTTCCAAGTGAACAGATGTATAAACGTCATCTTTCACAAGACGCTCACTCATGATAACGGCATCCTCGAAGTTGTAACCTTCCCATGTCATGTATGCGACAATAGGGTTTTGACCGAGGGCCATTTCTCCACCTTCCATAGATGGACCGTCAGCGATAAAATCACCTTTTTCAACAATATCGCCAACCTTAACCAAAGTACGTTGGTTATAGGCAGTACCTGAGTTTGAACGACGGAATTTTTGAATAGTATAAACATCAAGAGAACCATCTTCACGACGAACTTCAACTTTATCAGCATCAGAGTAGACAACTTTACCGTCGTGTTTAGCAATAACTGCAGCTCCTGAATCGTGGGCAGCTTGATATTCCATACCAGTACCAACATAAGGTGCTTTAGGATCAATCAAAGGCACAGCCTGACGTTGCATGTTGGCACCCATGAGGGCACGGTTAGAGTCATCGTTTTCCAAGAAAGGAATACATGCTGTCGCAACGGCAACTACCTGTTTAGGAGAAACATCCACGAAATCTACAAGGTGTGATGGGTACTCTTGGTTATTACCTTGATGACGCCCCATAACGATTTCTTCTGCAAATGTTCCATCTTCGTTCAATTTAGAGTTAGCCTGAGCAACTGTGTACTCATCTTCTTCGTCGGCAGTCAACCAAACTACTTCGTTGGTTACTTTACCAGTTGCACGGTCAACCTTACGATATGGTGTTTGAATGAAACCATACTTGTTAAGGTGTCCGTATGAAGACAAGTTATTGATCAAACCGATGTTAGGTCCTTCAGGTGTTTCAATTGGACACATACGACCGTAGTGCGTGTAGTGCACGTCACGAACTTCATATCCGGCACGGTCACGTGTCAAACCACCAGGTCCCAAGGCTGACAAACGACGTTTGTGTGACAACTCTGACAATGGGTTGTGTTGGTCCATGAACTGTGACAACTGTGAAGAACCAAAGAATTCTTTAACAGCTGCAGTTACAGGGCGAATATTGATGATTTGTTGTGGTGTCAAGACTTCGTTATCTTGAACTGACATACGCTCACGTACGTTACGTTCCATACGAGCCAAACCAATACGGAATTGGTTAGCAAGCAATTCACCAACAGCACGGACACGACGGTTACCAAGGTGGTCGATATCGTCTACTTTACCGATACCTTCAGCAAGGTTGAGGAAGTAGCTCATTTCAGCCAAGATATCCGCTGTTGTCAAAGCACGAACTTTGTCATCTGGGTTGGCATTACCAACAATTGTAACCACACGGTCTGGATCATTTGGTGCAACAACCTTGAATTTTTGAAGAACAACAGGTTCTGTAACCACCGCATAATCGTTTGGTGTGTATACAAATTTGTTCAAATCACCATCCAAGTATTCTGCGATTGAATCAATCACATCACGTGTCATTTCAGTACCAGCTTCAACAAGGATTTCACCTGTTTCAGGATCTACCAAGTTTTCAGCAATTGTTTGTCCCAAAAGACGTGTCTTGATGTTAAGTTTTTGTTGACTTTGTAACGGCCAACAGCAGCTAAGTCATAACGACGTATCAAAGAAACGAGCTACAAGCAAGCTACGTGAGCTATCGGCAGTTTTTGGTTCACCTGGACGAAGACGTTCATAAATTTCTTTAAGCGCTTCATCAGTACGTGAATCTGCTGGGTTTTTGTGGATATCTTTTTCAATGGTGTTACGAACCAACTCGCTATCACCAAAGATATCAACAATTTCGTCATCACCTGAGAATCCAAGCGCACGCACAAGCGTTGTGAATGGAATCTTACGTGTACGGTCGATACGAGTGTAGGCGATGTCTTTTGAATCTGTTTCGAGCTCAAGCCATGCCCCACGGTTAGGGATAACTGTTGATCCGTAACCCACTTTACCGTTTTTATCGACCTTATCGTTAAAGTAAACACCAGGTGAGCGCACCAACTGAGAAACGATAATACGTTCACCACCATTGATGATGAAAGTACCCATCTCAGTCATAATAGGGAAATCTCCGAAGAAGACTTCCTGAGTTTTGATTTCACCAGTTTCTTTGTTAATAAGACGGAAAGTCACAAAGATAGGTGCTGAGTATGATGCATCGTGGATACGAGCTTCTTCAAGTGTATACTTAGGCTCTTTCAATTCGTAACCAACGAATTCCAATTCCATAGTGTCTGTGAAGTTTGAGATAGGAAGTACATCCTCAAAAACCTCTTTAAGACCAGTATCCAAGAATTCTTTGAATGAATCCGTTTGGATTTCAATCAAGTTTGGTAAATCAAGAACTTCTTTGATTCTTGAAAAACTACGACGGGTACGATGTTTCCCGTATTGAACGTCATGTCCTGCCAAGTCTTCTACTCCTTTTCTACATTCGAGACCTGCTTTGCAAGTCGTGCACTTTAAATATTTGTCTTCTGCCTTTTTCAGTTGCTTGTCCCGATAACAAGTGATTAGATATTAACATCGACTTATCGGATTAACGATAAGCGATAACTTAATATGTGAATTTTTAGAACTTTTAAATATTCATTACAAAATCCAAAAACCCTAAAAATAAGCACAAAAATAGCAGCTAAATCTGACCGAAAAAACGTTGATTTAACTGCTGTATCTCTTGATTGGACAATATTTCAACCAAGTAAGACGACAAATAGTTTTGTCTATATTGTACCTAAATTTTAACTATTTTGCAAGTATTATTTGAGACAGCCTAATGTTCTCCAAGAATACTAGACCAAGCTTTTTGGTAGTCACTATCCGTTCCACCAATGGCAAACTTGTAGATTGTATCGCCAGGTCCATTTTTAGCCCAGTAACTATCAACCATTTCACCACTTACAGAAACATTACGACCATTGACAGACACTGTTGCTGGTTTAAGACCTGTTGATTTAAGCACACTTGCCTTAATGGCGCTTGAATCTATATTAAACTTATCTCCCGTTTTGAAAATACCTGGATTAGCATTATAGATGGCTGAAGTCAAACGAGCCATATATTGGGCATTGTAAGTGTAACCCGTTTTAGAATTGGTAGGTGCATTGTCATCATAACCAGCCCAACCCCCAAGGGTAATGCCAGGCGTCGACACAACCAACCAAGCATCAGCAAAGTTATCTGTCGTTCCTGTTTTACCCATCCAGTCCGCTGAGGCTGCTGCACCATTGACATTTTTCAATTCCGAATGAAATTGAGTTGTTGCTCCTTTAACCACCACTTCTTTGAGTAAGTTATCCATAATGCTAGCCGTAGCCCTTGTAAAGACCTGAACCCCTTTAGATTTATGTTGATAAATAACCTCACCAGTGCTATCAGTAATACTATCAATCATATAACCTTTTTCATAAACACCGCCATTTGAAAGCATTTGATAGGCATTTACCTGCTGAGCAACAGTAGTTTCAATCCCACCACCAAGAGGGCAGACTCTCAATATTGTAGTTAGCAATCTTATAACCCATCTTGGTCATGTAACCCTCAACGTCAACATCATGATGTTGAAGCATTTGATAGGTCCAAAAGGCAGGAATATTCCACGACGTATTAAGCGCCTCTTGCAAATTCATCATGGCCGTTCCCTTATCGCCATCATGAAGAATCGGTGTCCCACCTGTAAAATTAGTTGGATAATTAGAAAGGATACTTGAGCTACCCATTAAACCTTGGTCAATGGCAATTCCATAAGCAATAATAGGCTTAATAGAAGATCCAGGAGAACGAGCAGTATCAAAGGCATGGTTATTTTGGTTATTTTCGTAACTACGACCACCAACAAATCCTAAAATTGCTCCAGTCGCATTATCCATGAGTACATTTCCAACTTCGACCCCGTTATTTCCACCCTGATCAAGTAGATCTCCATATTTGTTCGCAGTATCTTGCATCGCATGGTAGACAGCATTGTCAATTGTTGTCTTAACATGATAACCACCTGTTTAGCTCTCGAGAGCCATCTCACGGTAGGCTTCCTTTGTCTTATCATTTTCAAATCTTGACTTGATACCTTGTCACGCTTCACCAAATAATCATACATGACATCCTGAGCCTCAGACATGACTGAATAGTACAAATAGTCATGACTTACAGCATCAGACTTCTCACCAGCCTTGAAATCTTTAGTAACGTCATAACTCTTATAACTTTCGTATTTGACTTATCTAGGTAACCGCCTCGATAGAGATTGTAGAGCACATCTTTCTGACGTGCCAAGCCATAGGAAAGATCTTTTCATTTTAGTTGACCATCCGCGTATAGGGTGAATAGACAATCGGGCTCTGTGGTAAACCTGCCAGATAAGCTGCCTGAGGAACTGTCAAATCCGCTGCAGAGACCCAAAGATCCCTTTGTGCAGCCTCCTCAATACCAGCAATATTTTTCCCTTGTTATTACGTCCAAAGGAGAAACATTCAGATAATCGGTTAAAATTTCATTTTCGAAGCATGACGTTCCAGTTGTAGTGCATAGATAATCTCTGCCGCTTTACGTTTAAATGTTGGAGTATCTCCTGTAACCTGTTGTTTTATCAACTGCTGTGTTAGGGTTGAACCACCACTAGGGAACCTACCCCAAGACTGAGGGATACCAAGGCTCTAAAGACAGCTTTGGTACAACCCCTTATGCTTATTGAAATTTTCATCCTCAGTCGCAATGATGGCATTTTTAGACATTGTTAGAAATCGCATCACTCTCAATAGGTGTTCTAAGCAAGTCAGTATCAATATCAGCAATCTTTTTAGAATCAGAATAACTCATCGAAGACACCAAACTAACCTCGCCAATCTGATTCAACAAGGTTTTATCCTTAATCAATGGAACAGACTGTATCTGACTGCCCAGATAACCCAAGCCAAGCCCAGCACCAAACAAAGTTAAGACGATAATAACCACATAAAAGAAATCAGACAAGAGCTTTAAGGTTTTTAAGAAAAACATCACCCATGTCTAAGACTGTCACTCTGTCTTCAGGCGACTTCTCCGCTTGCTTACGATTCCACTTAGATCTAATTCCAGCCTTCCTTACTTTCAAAGATTTATCTCTTTTTTTAAAATTGAGGCCGGCAAACTTTTCACGAAAAACCTTCCCTAACCGTCTAAAATAATTTATTATTTTTTCAAAATTCATAGAAATACCTCAAAGCCTATTATAACAAACTTTGACAAAGCTTGCATAGGCTTGCTTTCTTTTGGTATAATGGTGCAGAATATACTTTACTGGAGAATATCATGACAATTTTTGAAGAACTAAAAGCACGTGGCTTGATTTTTCAAACCACAGATGAAGAAGCCCTTGTAAAAGCCTTTGAAGAGGGACCAGTCTCATACTACACTGGTTATGACCCAACAGCAGACAGTCTCCATCTTGGACACCTTGTAGCTATCCTTACAAGTCGCCGACTTCAATTGGCTGGACCACAAACCTTACGCCCTCGTTGGTGGGTGCAACAGGTTTGATTGGTGACCCATCATTTAAAGATGCTGAACGTAGCCTCCAAACCAAAGAAACCGTTGAAGGTTGGGTTGAAAAAATCCAAGGTCAACTCTCTCGTTTCCTTGATTTTGAAAATGGCGACAACAAAGCCGTTATGGTCAACAACTACGATTGGTTTGGTTCAGTCAGCTTTCATCGATTTCTTGCGTGACGTGGGTAAATACTTCACAGTTAACTACATGATGAGTAAGGAATCTGTTAAGAAACGTATCGAAACAGGTATCTCTTACACTGAGTTTGCCTACCAAATCATGCAAGGTTACGACTTCTATGAACTCAACGATAAGTACGGCGTAACCCTCCAAATTGGTGGTTCTGACCAATGGGGTAATATGACAGCAGGTACTGAGCTCTTGCGTCGTAAAGCAGATAAATCTGGACACGTCATTACAGTTCCACTTATCACAGATTCAACTGGTAAAAAATTCGGTAAATCTGAAGGTAACGCTGTCTGGCTTGATGCTACTAAGACAACTCCTTATGAAATGTACCAATTCTGGCTCAATGTTATGGATGACGATGCTGTTCGCTTCTTGAAGATTTTCACTTTCTTGTCACTTGAAGAAATCGAAGAAATCGGTAAAGAATTTGACCAAGCTCGTCACCAACGTTTGGCACAAAAGATTTTGGCTCGTGAAGTTGTTACTTTGGTTCACGGTAAAGAAGCCTACGAACAAGCTGTTCACATCACTGAACAACTCTTCGCTGGTAATCTTAAAGCTCTCTCAGCACGTGACCTTAAAGTTGCCCTCAATGGTGTCCCAACTTATGAGATTTCAGCAGATGAAAATCTTAACATTGTTGAACTTCTCGTCAATGCTAAAATTTCACCATCTAAACGTCAAGCACGTGAAGACGTGCAAAACGGTGCTATCTATATCAACGGTGAACGCGTGCAAGACTTGGATTACACCCTCTCAGATGCAGATAAAATTGATAATGAAATTACTGTTATCCGTCGTGGTAAGAAGAAAAACTTTGTCTTGACTTACTAATTTATGACCATTCTCACTCCCTAGTGGAGTGATTTTTTTTACACACAAAGCCATAAGCTTAACACCTAATCACTTTCTTAAGAACACAAAAAACCAGCACTAGGCTGGTTTTTGAGACTATCACATTAGTTATAGATTTTGAATGCATCATCGTCGTTTTGACCAACGAATGGCATTGCTTTACGCAATTCAGCACCAACTTTTTCGATTTCAAGGTTAGCAGCTTCTTCACGGTAAGCAGTAAGTTTTGGACGTCCAGCTTTGTAGTCGTTAACGAAGTCATTAGCGAATTTACCATTTTGGATATCAGCAAGAACTGCTTTCATGTTTTCTTTAACTTGTTCAGTGATAACACGTGGACCTGATACATAGTCACCGAATTCAGCAGTGTTAGAAATTGATTGACGCATTTTCTTGAATCCACCTTCGTAGATCAAGTCAACAATCAATTTCATTTCGTGAAGCACTTCAAAGTAAGCCAATTCTGGTGCATATCCAGCTTCAGTCAAGACTTCAAAACCAGTTTCGATAAGGGCAGTCAAACCACCACAAAGAACTGCTTGTTCACCAAACAAATCTTCTTCAGTTTCTTCTTTGTATGTTGTTTCAAGAAGACCTACACGTGCTGCACCAATACCTTTACACCAGTCCATAGCGATATCTTTAGCATTACCTGTAGCATCTTGGTATACTGCGTAAAGTGCAGGAACACCAAAACCTTCTTCAAATGTACGACGTACCAAGTGACCTGGTCCTTTAGGTGCACACATAAATACATCAACATCTGCTGGTACTTTAATAAATTCAAAGTGGATGTTGAAACCGTGAGCAAAACCAACAGCGTTACCAGCTTCAAGATTTGGAGCGATTTCTGCTTCGTAAAGTTCTTGTTGGATTTCGTCTGGAGCCAAAATCATGATAACATCAGCCAATTTAGTTGCTTCTGCTACTGTGTAAGTATCAAAACCATCTTCTTTAGCTTTATCAAATGATTTACCTGGACGAACACCGATGATCACATCGTGACCTGAATCACGCAAGTTTTGTGCATGCGCATGACCTTGTGAACCATAACCGATAACGGCGATTTTTTTACCATCAAGTGCTGGTACTTTTACGTCTTTTTCATATTCCATTTGAACTGCCATAGTAGTATATCTCTTTTCTAAAATAATATTTAATTGCCTTTTTAAGGCTAGGTTAACAAATTTATAATGGATTTTTTAATCACGGGTAAATCCAGTAGCACCCGTACGAGCAATATTCTTGATACCGTAAGGTCGAATAACCCGTAGAAGCGCCTCACTCTTTTCAGCATCTCCAGTCATCTGAATAGTGATAGAGCTTGGTGCCACATCCACCACCGAAGCACGGAAAGGTTGAATAATTGCCAAGATTTCAGCACGTTTAGAAGTTGGTGCTGACACCTTAACCAAGATAACCTCACGTTCCAAGTGGGGTACATCAGTGATGTCACGAATGCGAATCACATCAATCTGACGATTAAGCTGTTTGATGATTTGCTCAACCTCATTATGAGAATTCACATCAATAATAATCGTAATACGTGAAACATCAGGATTTTCCGTTGCTCCAACGGAAATACTCTCAATATTGACCTGACGTCGTGAAAGAACACCTGTGAAGCGGTTAAGGACACCCGAACGGTTCTGAAGTTTAGCTGTTAACATTCTACGCATTGAACTTCACCCCCAACATTTCATGTGATTACTCTTACCAGCCGGAACGATTGGCAAGACATGCTCTTTACGAGAAAGATATCAACCTCGATGAACATTGGCACATCCTCTTTGATAACTTCCAAATCCTGATCAATTGTCTCTGGATTATCAAACTTGTAAGACTTAATGCCATAAGCTTGAGCCATCAATTGGAAATCTGGGAAGAGTATCAAAGACAGACTCTGATGTACGCCCTTCGTAGAAGGACTCTTGCCATTGACGTACCATACCAAGTGAGTGGTTGTTCAACATAACAACCTTGATTGGCACCTTGTAAATATTTAAGATAGCCAATTCTTGGTTCGTCATTTGGAAACCACCATCACCAACAAAGAGGATAACTTCTTTATCAGGATTAGCAATTTTGGCACCAATTGCTGCTGGGACACCAAATCCCATTGTTCCAAGACCACCTGAGGTCACCAATTGACGCTCATTTTGGTATGGATAATACTGAGCTGTCCACATTTGATGTTGACCAACGTCAGTAACAACAACAGCATCACCCTTAGTCAATTCACCGATACGCTCGATAACTGCCTGAGGCTGTACCATACGTTCTTTCTTATCGTAAGAACGTACACGCTCTTTGTCTTTTTTGTGACTTTTTCAATCCATTTTTCAGTGTTATTCTGAACCACTGGTTCTGCTAAGAGCATTTCAAGAGCTTGCTTGGCATCACCAACAACTGGCAAATCTACCGCAATAATCTTGCCAATCTCAGCCGGATCCACATCAATATGGACAACCTTAGCATTTTTAGCAAATGTTTTTGGATTACCTGTCAAACGATCATCAAAACGACAACCAATAGCAATCATAAAGTCAGCATCGGTCATAGCAATATTAGCTGCATACGAACCGTGCATACCACCCATACCCAAGAAAAAAGAGGGGATGGCTAGTAGCAATTGTCCCCTGACCTAGAAGACTTGTAACAACTGGGATTTGGTAGCGTTCTGCAAAAGCAACTAGCTCCTTAGCAGATTCAGAATAAGCCACTCCACCTCCAGCTACAATAACCGGCTTCTTAGCTTTACCCAACTGCTTCAAGATTTTCTTGATTTGCATTTCGTTTGGTCTTAGCGTCGGTTGGTAACTTGGAAGATTAATTTCAGGATCGTTGATGAAGGTAGTTTCCTTAGCTACAACATCTTTTGGAAGGTCTATAACAACCGGACCAGGACGTCCTGTCGTTGCGATATGAACCGCTTCTCGAATAATACGAGGAATATCAGCTGTATCGCGAATCTGATAATTGTATTTTGTAATCGGCATGGTAATTCCGACAATGTCAGCCTCTTGGAAGGCATCCTTACCAATACCTGATGTTGCTACCTGACCAGTAAAGACTAGGAGAGGTACGCTATCACTCATAGCATCTGCAATCCCTGTAATAGCATTAGTGGCACCAGGACCACTCGTTACAAGAGCAACACCGAGTTTACCAGTTGATTTGGCATAACCTTCAGCTTCGTGCAGACTTCCTTGCTCATGACGGGATAAGATATGATTAATCTTGTCATTTTTGTAAATAGCATCATACAAAGGGAAGAACCGCTCCAGGGATATCCAAAGATAGTTGAAATCCCAAGTTCAAGAAGTGTATCAAGAATCAAATCAGCACCAGAGCGTGCTTCTTCAAGTTCAATTTTCTTCACATGGACCTCCTTTGTAGTTGTTTTTTTCGAATTGTCTAAAAATTCAAAACCTTGTATACTATGATAACATTTTTAACCAAATTTGCAAGGGTTTCAGAGAAAAATATCACAAACTCTTCGGAAAGAATGTTCTTAGTTTTTTTCTTGTGCTTGACGTTCTGCTTTCACGTTCTTCAAATTCTTCATTACTCATAAGAGTTCCTCCGATATTAGCTGATTTAGCAAAGCAGTGTAACGTAAATCCAGCCACTTGAGATCTTAGATTTGAAAGGCTTCAAGTGCTTACGGCGTGCTTCAAGTGTCACATCATCAACGAGCAAATCAAGGGTACGATTCAGATCAATCACAATTTCATCCCCATCTTCAATCAGAGCTATATTGCCACCTTCGCAGCTTCTGGAGATACGTGACCAATAGCAATACCACGAGTTGCTCCTGAGAAACGACCATCAGTAATCAGAGCAACATCCTTGCCAAGACCGGGCCTACAATCTTAGAGGTTGGCGCCAACATTTCTGGCATACCAGGACCACCCTGAGGACCTTCGTATCGAATGACAACGACATGTCCCTTCTTAACTGTTCCATTGTCAATCAACTCAAGGGCTTGATCTTGTGAATCGCAACAAATAGCCTTACCGCGGAAAGTTTTAACAGATGGATCTACACCACCAACCTTGATAACAGCTCCATCCTGAGCAATATTTCCGTAAAGAATAGACAAACCACCAACTGGTGAAATAGGATGCTCAATCGGATGGATAATTTCTTCATTTTTGATTTCAGCACCAGCTACATTTTCTTTTAAGGTTTTACCAGTAACCGTAATACGATCACCCTTAATGGCACCTTTCTTGATCAACTGATTGATAATGGCTGGAACACCACCAGCTTCATGCACATCATGCATGGTATAGATGCTGGAAGGAGCAATTTTAGAGAGATAAGGTGTCTTCTTGGCAATTTCATTAATGTCCTTAAGGTCATAGTCAATACCAGCCTCACGCGCAATAGCAAGGGTATGAAGAACGGTATTGGTTGAACCACCCATAGCCATATCTAGAGCAAAAGCATCATCGATGGCTTCTTTGGTCACAATATCACGTGGGCGAACATTATTTTTGATGTTATCCATCAATTTTGTGGCTGCTTGACGAACCAATTCACGACGTTCATCTGAAACAGCTAGGATAGTACCGTTACCTGGAAGGGCAAGACCCAAAACTTCCATCAAACAGTTCATTGAGTTAGCGGTAAACATTCCTGAACATGAACCACAAGTTGGACAAGCATTTTTCTCCAAATAATCAAGCTCTTCCTTGCTCATATCTCCAGACTGGTAAGTACCTACAGCTTCAAACAAGCTTGATAAAGTAGCCTGATGACCAGTCATATCAACGCCACCTTCATAGGTCCACCGAACAGAATACCGCTGGCACATTAGTACGCATGGCTGCCAAAATCATTTGGTGTAATCTTATCACAGTTAGGAATATAGAAAACCCCGTCAAACCAGTGGGCATTAATAACTGTTTCTGCAGCATCAGCAATTGAATTCTCGTGAAGGGGCTGTAACGCATCCCAATATGTCCCTGGCAATCCCGTCATCCACACCAATGGTATTAAACTCAAAAGGAATACCGCCAGCCTCGCGGATAGCTTCCTTGGCAATATCTGCTAATTCACGTGGGTGGACATGTCCTGGAACAATATCAATATAAGAAGTTACAAATAGCATAAAGGGCTTTTGCATATCCTTAGGCAGATTTAACTTGCCCAGTCGCATACAAAAGTCCGCGTGCTGGTGCCTTATCAACACCAACTTTAATCATATCACTTCTCATGATGTTTACCTTCAATCTATAAAATTTCTTACAACATATGTTACCACTTTGGAAAGTAATGTCAAGGAATTTTCAGAATATTTCTGTAATTCCAAAATGACTTTTTAGTATCGAAACTATTTAAAAAAAAGGAAGCCCTAAGACTTCAAAATGATTATTTTAAATTATTCAACGCTAAAGATATATGGGTACACAGGTTGGTCCCCTTGGAAGATTTCAACTTCGATATCTTCATGAATCTCTTCCATTTTCAGCGATCAGCTTGTGCTTGTTCTTGATTACCTTCTTCGCCGACATAAATCATAACAATTTCACTGTCTTCGTCAATCATCTTGTCAAAAGTGTCAAGAAGGGCTTGGTCCATATCTGGTGTAGACACAAGGATCTTACCATCAACCATACCAAGGATATCATTTTCATGAATCTCAAGGCCATCAATAGTTGTATCACGTACCGCCAAGGTCATACCACTTGTTACATCCGAAAGACTAACTGTCATAGCTTCAACATTAGCTTCGATACTTTGGTTTGGATCGAAAGCAAGCAAGCTTGTAAAGCCTTGTGGTACTGTACGCGTTTCAACAACAGCCGCATTGACATCTACTACTTCAGCAGCTGATTGTGCTGCCATAAAGATGTTTTTATTGTTTGGCAAGATGATAACATTCTTAGCATTAACCTGCTCAATAGCCTTAACAATATCTTCTGTTGATGGGTTCATTGTTTGACCACCTGAAATCACATAGTCAACTCCTTGTGATTTAAAGATATCTGCAAGTCCATCTCCGGCAACAACTGCAATAAGGGCAAAGTCTTTAGGAGCAGAAGGTGCAGCTTGGATAGCTTCTTCTTTTTGAACTTGTGCATCGTGTTGGTTACGCATGTTGTCAACCTTAACTTTGACAAGAGCCCCATATTTAAGACCTTCTTGCATGACAAGACCCGGATCCTCAGTGTGGACGTGAACTTTGACAATTTCATCATCGTTAACAACAAGGAGAGAATCCCCAAGGTTACTCAAGTAATTTTGGAACTCTTCATAGTCAAAGTCTTTCACATAAGTTGGACCTTGTTTGAGACCAATCATTATTTCCGTACAGTAACCGAAGGTAATGTCTTCTGTTGCAACATGACCAGCAACTGACTTATGATGTTCTGCATTGATCATCTCTGTCATCGTAGCCGGTGTCGCTTGGAAGTCCTCTGAAGCGATATACTCACCTGTGAGGGCTGACAAGAAACCTTCATAAATGAAGACCAAACCTTGACCACCTGAGTCTACCACACCAACTTCTTTCAAAACTGGAAGCATCTCTGGTGTCTTAGCCAAAGCAGCTTTAGCTCCGTCAAGAGCTGCACGCATAACCTCAACAGCATCATTTGTAGATTCAGCTTTCTTAATCGCTGCTGAAGCTGCACCACGTGATACTGTAAGGATTGTTCCTTCAACAGGTTTCATAACAGCTTTATAAGCAACTTCAACCCCTGCTTGGAAGGCATGAGCTAGATCTTGGCCGTCAAGTTCCGTTTTATCCTTGATACTTTGACCAAAACCACGGAACAATTGTGAGGTGATAACACCTGAGTTACCACGGGCACCCATCAAAAGACCCTTAGACAAAATCTGACCAACTTCACCAACTGTTGAAGCTGATTGATCTGCAACAGCTTTGGCTCCGTTATCCATAGTCATTCCCATGTTTGTTCCAGTATCTCCATCTGGTACTGGGAAGACATTGAGTGAATTCACATATTCTGCTTGCTTACCTAGACGTGTTGCTGCCGCTTGGACCATCTCCTGAAGCAAGCTTGTTGTAATTTTAGACACTAGTTTTCTCCTACGACTTTAATATTTTGAACGTAAACATTTACTGTTTCAGCCTTGATACCGAGTTGATTCTCAAGATTAAATTTCACACGTTCTTGAATATTTTTTGAAACCTCACTAATCTTAACACCGTAACTCATAACAGTGTAGACATCCACAGTGATACCTGCATCAGTAGATTTCACGACAACTCCTTTTGCGTAGTTTTCTTTTCCAAGAAGTGCTTGAAAATTATCTCGGATAGCACTCTTACTTGCCATACCGACAACGCCAAAAATTTCTGTTGCTGAACCGCCAACTACTGTTGCGATGACATCATCTGACAATTCGATTTGACCATCTTTTGTATTGATTTTTACAGTCATAATTACTACCTCAAAAAGTTTTTATCAGTTTATTCTATCATATTCGAGACTACTTGTAAAAAATAAGAAGAAGATACCTTTTAAATAAAAGCATCTCCCCATCATGTTACTATCTAAACTGTCTCTTTGCTAGATAATGACGATACATCACGTAGAGAAAGATCGCACGCCATACATTATCAACAACGGTTGCAATCCAGACACCAGCAAGACCCATTCCCAGACTCACCCCTAGGAAGTAGCCTGAGAAAATTCGGATTAGCCACATCCCAATAGTCGTTGCGTAAAAAGGTATCTTGGCCTTCCCAAGACCTTGCCAGGCTGCTGTGAAGACTAAAGTCGCCGAAGTTACGGGATTTCCTAGGAATGAATAAAGAATAACGACCTGACTAGCAGCAATAGCTACTTTGTTATCTGTAAAGAAACTTGACAAGCCCTGGCCAAAAAGTAAGATGCTTCCAGAAACCAAAACCATCAAGAAAGTTGGAAATCCAGTAAGACTCTCGTATAATACGCTTCATCTGCGTCTTATCCCCTCGACCCAGACTATTAGCAACCAAGATAACCGTAGCCGTAGCGACTCCCCATACACCAGGCATATAGTTAAACTGGGTGAGATTTTCACCAATGGCATTACCACCAACAACTGCTGTACCAAAGGTAACGATGATGGCTACTATAACAACATCCCCTGCACGCATCATCAACCGCTCACCTGCTGCTGGTAGAACAATTCCCAACAACTCCTTGTTAAAAGGTTTGGTAACTTCAAACTGTTTCACATCCAATTTCATTGCAGTCCATAATATGACTGTCCCAACTAGGCGAGAAAAAACCGTAGCTGTAGCTACCCCAATAATCCCCCAATGTCCAACAAAGAATAGCCAAAGAAGATAGAAGAGCGTTAAGAAGATTGGTCAAAAGACTGACGACCATGGAAATACGAGGACGTCCCTTGGCTCGTAGTATGTTACCAAAGGTAGTCATCAAAGCCAGAAAGATCACACCTCCACCGACTATAGCCAAATAGAGGCTGCCAGCCTGAGTCACAGATTGCTCAGTACCTAGAAGATTAAGAATGGCCCCACCACCAAAAAAATGGAGAGTAGACCCAAGACGATACTAAGAGCAAGAGTAATAATAATAGCATCCCAGATATCTCTGTTAGTCGCTTTAACGTCTCCTTTTCCTAGGCTTCTAGCAATGACACTAGCACTTGAAGCCCCCAGCGCAATGAAGATAGCCTGATAAATCGTAATGATATTATTGGCCACGGAAACCCCCGATATAGCAACAATACCAACCTGAGCTACTAGGTAAGAATCAACAATCCCCATCAACATTTGTAAGAGGTTCTCAGCCATAGCCGGTAAGGCTATGTTTAAAATTTTCTTTGTTTCTGTCATAATACTTTCTTTTATATTGATAAAAATAGGGCTGATTTCTCAGCTCCTATTTTTTTCTTATACACCAAGATAGCTTTCAACTGCTTTCTGCATATCAGCTGCAGCAACAACTGTTTTATGGCGAACTTCTGCACGTTCAAGTCCATCTACAGCAGCTGGGATAGCTACACCTGAAAGTTGGTGCAAATCTTCTACTGCTTTGAAATCATCCCCACTGTCTTTACCAGTGACAGCTGAAACAGCCACACGTGGGAATTTGTATGGGCTAGCTGTTGAAGCGATAACTGTTGGTGTGTGGTCATCTGTCTTTTGAACGTATGCTTCGTAAACAGCTGAGGCAACCGCTGTGTGAGGATCTTCGATATACTTGTCTTCATCATAGACACGCTTGATTTCAGCAGCTGTTTCATCCTCAGTTGCAAAACCCGCTGCAAACAAATCAAGAATATCTTTATCTGCATCAGCCAAAGTGTACTCACCCTTAGTCACAAGTGCATCCATAAGCTCTTTAGTCTTAGTAGCATCATTACCAAGAAGATGGAAAATCAAGCGTTCCAAGTTAGAAGATACCAAGATATCCATAGAAGGGCTTGTTGTTACCTTGAAGTCACGTTTCTTGTCATAAGTACCTGTTGCGAAAAGAAGTCTGTAAGGACGTTATTTTCATTAGAAGCACAGATTAATTTGCCAACTGGAACACCAATCTGACGTGCATAATAAGCCGCCAAGATATTACCAAAGTTTCCTGTTGGTACTGTGAAGTTCACCTTATCTCCGTTTTTGGATATGACCTGCCTTAACCAACTGTGCATAGGCATATACATAGTAAACCACTTGCGGTACCAAACGACCAACGTTCATTGAGTTAGCTGATGAGAATTGCGTGATGAGCCAACAATTTCTTACGCAAATCAACATCGTTAAACATACGTTTCACATCTGTTTGGGCATCATCAAAGTTACCGTCAATGGCAATAACGTGAGTATTAGCTCCTGTTTGAGTGGTCATTTGCAGTTCTTGGATTTTTGAAACACCGTCTTTTGGATAAAAGACAATGATTTCAGTTCCAGGAACATCTGCAAAACCAGCCATGGCAGCCTTACCAGTGTCACCCTGATGTCGCTGTCAAGATGACAATCTTATTATCAACACCTTGCTTTTTAGCTGATGTTGTTAGCAAGTATGGCAATATTGAAAGGGCCATATCTTTGAAAGCGATGGTAGAACCATGGAAAAAGCTCAAGGTTGTAGTGGTTCTTAAGTTTAACTACTGGTGCAATGGCAGCTGTATCAAACTTGTCATCATAAGCATTTGTGATACAGTAATCCAATTCCTCTTCAGTAAAATCATCCAAGAAAGCTGACAAGAACCAATTTAGCAACTTCTTGATAAGAAGCATCTTTCAATTGATCAAAGTCCAAAGCAACCTCAGGTGTTGACAACGGTGTGAACAAGCCACCATCTGTTGCCAAACCTTGAAGAATAGCCTGACTAGCTGTTACTTTATTGTTTTCGTCACGTGTTGATTGGTATACAAGTGTCATGGTAAATCCTCTTTTTAGATAGTCTGTGGCTTTATTGTAGCATAATTGTCAGAATATTTCTACACGTATTGTAACTTGTGAGAGAATCATTCGGATTTCACTTGTTTAATTTCATTTAAATATCGGAAAAAATCCGGAATTTCTATCTCCAGATTTTCTTTTAAAATTTATCTTTGGTATCATTCCTTTGGTATCATTCTTAGTTGAAAAATTGATATCTTTTGATTTACCCTTACCACACTATTCTTTGAAGTTACTGTGTCCCTTGATTCTTTTAATTTTTGACCAGGATTGAAGTAAACAGTTACCATCCTATCAACATTAAACTCTTTAAACTTATTAGTCGCTCTATCCCCTTCATATGGAGATCCTTGATGACCTCATTTCCTGAGGATTGAGAAGATGCACTGTGGCATTCAAACCAAGTCCTTCTTCTTTTGTCATAGAACTCTCTTTATTTTACCGTAAGGTTATTATAACAATTTTTAAAGCGTTTTTCTATCTTATTCAGGAAAGCCCTTTATTTTTAATTTGGATAAGCACTCTAATATAGTAGCCTTTAGCAAAAAAGTAGCCCTCATAGAGCTACTTTAGGCTATCACTTAACCTTTGATAGTCAAAGGCAATTTCGACAATTTCTTTCAATTCTGAAATAAGAGGTTCTTTCGGATTAGCGTTGTACATTGGTCTTCATAAGCATGTTCGGCCAAAGTATAGGCAGTGTCTTGAAGAAGTTTCTTAGTGACACCCTTGTCCCTTCCAGTTCATGTCAATACCAACGGCAACACCTAATTCGTATACTTTTTGTGCCAAAAGTTCAACCAATTCAGCATCTGATTGTTTGTCAGTACCCCATCCCATGAAACGAGCAATGTCTGCGTAATCCTTGTCTGCACGGAAGTAATCATCTTTAGGGAACATAGCATGTTTTTGAGGATTACGACCATTGTAACGGATTACGTGAGGCATCAAAATCGCATTGGTACGTCCATGTGGAATGTCAAACATAGGACCGACCTTGTGAGCTAGTGAGTGGTTGATACCAAGGAAAGGCATTGGCAAAGGCCATACCAGCCATTGTTGACGCATTATGCATTTTTTCACGTGATTCTTCATCACCAAAGCGGTAAGAATGTTCAAGATTTTCAAAAACAAGTTTAATCGCTTGAAGTGAGAGGCCACGTGTATAGTCGCTAGCCATTACTGATACGTAAGACTCAATAGCGTGCGTCAAAACGTCCATACCTGTATCCGCTGTAACACTAGCAGGCACACTTATTACTAAAGCAGGGTCAACGATGGCAATATCTGGAGTCAAAGCGTAATCTGCCAATGGATACTTGATATGAGTTTCACTATCAGTGATAACCGCAAATGACGTCACTTCTGAGCCTGTCCCTGAAGTTGTTGGGATACAGATGAATTGTGTCTTCTGAGCGTAAGGAATCTTGTAGGTACGTTTACGGATATCCAAGAATTTTTGTTTAGCGCCGAAGAAGCTTACATCTGGGTATTCAAAGAACATCCAGATAGCCTTAGCAGCATCCATTGCAGAACCACCACCAAGAGGCAATAATGACATCTGGTTGGAAGTCTACAAAGCGTTCCAACCCTTTATAAAAACTGTATTGTAGATGGATTTGGCTCAACATCTGAGAAAACATCTACTGCTGGTCTATGGCGGTTAAGTTCCAATTGGCGTTTAACCAAGTCAGCGTAACCAAACTGAACCATACCAGGGTCACAAACCAACATCACCCGGTCAGCTTCAATGTGATGCAAGTAAGTTATTGAATCTTTTTCGAAGAAGATTTTTGTTGGGACACGAAACCATTGCATGTTATTGCGACGCTTTGACAATGTCTTGACATTCAAGAGATCAAATGAGCTAACATTGTGTGAAATTGAGTTATGACCATGTGAACCACAACCAAGAGTCAATGATGGAATCATGTTATTGTAGATATTACCAATGCCACCTTCAGCCGATGGACTATTCACCAAGACACGGCAAGCTTTCATACGGATACCGTATTGGAGTTGGAGCTCTTCATTTTCAGTGTGGATAACAGCTGTGTGTCCGAGACCACCCAAATTGAGCATACCTTCTGCTTTTTTGAATCCATCTTCAACGCCATCAGATTTGATAAGGGCAAGTACTGGAGACAATTTTTCCAAGGCAAGTGGGTGTTCCATTGTTGCATCTGGAATTTCTGCCAAAAGCATTTTTGTACCTGCAGGAACTTTAAGACCAGCTTTTTCAGCGATTTCAATAGCTGAGTGACCTACAATGGCACCATTTACAGCTATACGTGCTTCATTAAGAACTACTTTTTCCAATTTAGCAATGTCAGCTTTTTTAGAAATGATGACACATTGATGTGCTTCAAATTCAGCCTTAACTTCGTCATAAATAGCTGCATCAACGATAGCTGCTTGTTCAGAAGCACAAATCATACCATTGTCAAAAAGTTTTTGAAACGATGATATCATTGACAGCACGCTTAACTTTAGCATCAGCAGCAATATAAGATGGGACATTCCCAGCGCCTACACCAAGTGCTGGTTTACCAGTTGAGTAAGCTGCTTTAACCATACCAGGTCCACCAGTCGCAAGTACTGTGGCAATCTTAGGATGGTTCATCAAGAAGACCAGTCGCTTCGATAGATGGCTCTTCAATCCACTGAATACAGTTCTTAGGTGCACCCGCTTCAATAGCTGCATTACGGACGATACGAGCTGCCTCTGCAGATGATTTTTGAGCTGATGGGTGGAAGGCAAAGACAATAAGAGTTGCGAGTCTAAAGAGCGATAAGGGCTTTGAAAATCGTTGTTGAGGTTGGGTTAGTTGTTGGTGTCACCCCACAGATAACGCCTACTGGCTCAGCGATAGAAACCAAACCTTGTTCTTTATCTTCAGCGATAACGCCTACTGGCTTGTCATATTCAATACTATTCCAAATGTATTCAGAAGCATACATGTTTTTGATGGCTTTATCTTCATAAATACCACGGCCTGTTTCATCAACAGCCAATTTTGCCAAATACATATGTTTATCTAGAGCAGCAATCGCAGCTTGGTGAACAATGTGGTCCACTTGCTCCTGCGTAAAGTTAGCCATGGCATCGAGGGCTTCAACACCTTTTGTTGCCAATTCATCTATTACTGTTTGAACATCTTTAGTTTGTTTAGTCATATGAAACTCCTTTGAATGCTTGTTAAAAACTTCACAAGTTTTAACACAAATCTATTACAGTGTTTATACATATTATGTAAACCCTTACATGTATAAAAATAAAGAAATCCGTCCATTTTGGACAGATTTCATCACTTTTTACCAAATAATAACACGATCTTCTGGGGCACGCCACATGCCGTCTCCCTCTTTGACGTCAAATTCTTTGTGAAATTCGTCGAAGTTGGTCACGATAACATTGGTACGCCATTTAGCTGGGGCATGAACATCCACGCTAGCCAACATTTGCATATATTCTTCACGTGCCTTCGTACGCCAAATCGTCGCAAAGTTGATAAAGAATTCTCGAACCGAAAAATCTTCATCACGTTTAGCTGCTTCTAAGGCACACGCCACACCACCAAGGTCTGCCACATTCTCAGAAACAGTCAATTTACCATTGACCTTAGCACCATAAGAATCCAAGCCCTCAAACTGGTCCACAATTTTATCAGTACGTTCTTTAAAGGCTGCGTAATCGTCTTCAGTCCACCAGTTCTTAAGACTACCGTTTTCATCGAAGGAAGCACCATTAGTATCAAAGGCATGGGAAATCTCGTGAGCAATTACAGCACCCAATACCACCATAGTTGGCTGATGAGCTTTGTGCAATATCATAGAAAAGGTGCTTGAAGGATAGCTGCTGGGAAAACAATTTGGTTCTGCTGTGGATCATAGTAAGCATTAACCATGTGGGCAGGCATGTGCCACTCACTACGATCAACAGGTTGATTCCACTTGCTCCAGCTATGTGCAACTGAAATTTCAACTAACTTCTGTGCATTCTCAACAAGTGACAAGTTCTCATCAATAATCTTCTTATCATATGTCTCAGGTAGTTTTTCTGGATAACCGATATGAGGTGTGATGACATTGAGTTTCGTAATAGCCTTTTCACGTGTCTCAGGAGCCAACCAATCTGCTGTTTGAAGGCGTGATTTATAAACGTCAATCATAGTTGCTACTTTGGCTTCGACGTCTGCCTTGGCTTCTGGCGAGAATTTCTCACCTGCATACCAAAGTCCTAGAGCCTGATTGTAAGGTCCTTGTGCCAAGTAGAAAGCTGCTTTTTTCTTATCCATAGCTTGTGGTGTTCCTGAAAGCGCACGACCATATTTTCCAAATAGAACACGAAGTTCGTCTGTCAAATAGGCATTCCAAAATGTTGTAGCATCGATAAGTAGGCTCGCCTTAAGTAGCTCCCAATTTGCTTCTGAGATAATATTCTGCCGCAAATTCTGTCCAGAAGCGCTCTTCAGGAACGATAACTTTATCAGGAACTTGTCCCAAGATTTCTGTGAAGATGTTATCAAGTGGGAGTTCAGGCGCCAGCTTGGTGAAATCTGCCCAATCATATGGGTGGTAGAGTTCTACATACTCTGAAGATTCTTCGTGCGAAAGGACATACTTAGCCAACTTAGCATCAAGGTCAATAACCTTATCCAAGAGATCTTTGATTTCTTCAGCTGTAAAGCCATATTTCTCAAGAGTTCTTCTTCCATTTCACGCCAAATTCCTAAAAGCTCCTTGCCCTTCTCATTATCCTCAGTGTAATAGGTTGTATCAGGTAAAATAATACCCGGTGCGTCAGCCCAGAGGACATTTAATTGAGCATTCATAAAGTCTGGAGATACACCGAATGGGAACGCATTAGGTTTACCAGACATCTCGTACTCAGCAATTTTCGAAGCAAATTCTGAGAATGAGGAAAGCTTCTTGTATTCTTCAATCAAAGGTTTAACAGGCTCTATACCAACTGCCTCACGTCTATCAAAGTCCGCAGCCATACGGTGAAACTTAATGAAGTTTTGTAGAATAGCATTGTCTGGAATATTCTCTCCTGCCAACCACTGATCAGTCGTTTCAAGCATAAGGTCTTCAATTTCATCTGCTAAATCTGAGAAACCACCTGTACATGGTTTGTCATCGGGAATCACTGCTGTTTTTTCCCACTCACCATTAATCGCATGGTAAAAATCATCTTGTAAGCGTGTCATTACACTTCCTCCATCAACATTAAAAGTGCTTTCATTATAACAAAATTCCCCAGCAAAAACATTTACTGAGGAAAGTTTGGCTTATTTTACTAAGATTGCTAGGGTTTGATAAGGCTTAAGACTTACCTTTTCAGCAAGCTCTGCATCGTCATAGTTTGATAAGGCACGCGCCCTGACTGGTATTCTGCTGGAATCTCCACTTCTGCTTCACTTCCATAAAATTATTGAGCACCAAAGAGTTTTGATCGCCTAAGTAGCGTCAAAGACGTAGACCTGTTGACTATCTTCAAGTGCTGGCTGATAGCTTCCTTCTGAAATGATCGGCATTTCTTTACGCAAGCGAATCAATTCTTTATAGAATCAAGCGAATTAATTCTTTATAGAATTTAAAGATTGATCCATTAATCTCATTTTCAACGTTGATGTCTTTGTAAGATTTACCAGCTTTCAACCATGGGTGTCTGTTGAAAACCTGCATTTTCAGAACATCCCATTGCATTGGCGTACGAGAATTATCACGTGACTTAGCTTGGGTAATCTTAAAGGCTTGCTCAGGAGACTTACCTTGGTCCAAGAGCATTTGGTAAGCATTGATGGATTCCACATCTACGTAATCTGCCATCGAATCATATTCTGGATTAACCATCCCGATTTCTTCACCCATGTAGATGTATGGTGTTCTACTTGACAAGTGAATGCTAGCGGCTAGCACGGTCGCTCCTTCATCACGGAAGTTCTTGATATCCAAACAAAGCGATTCAAGGCACGAGGTTGATCATAGTATTTCCCCGTATCCCCAAAATGGTGCCCAAGCAGAGCCGCCAAATTTAGACAACCAATCTGTTGTCTGGTCCTGAATAAAGTAGAAATCTTGATAATACTTGTCCCCAGCCAATGCTTTTTGGAACCACTCATGCTCCGTTGAGCAATGGTTAAGCACCATGTCTAGCATGAAGTCAATCTTGTGTTCTTTACCGACTCGGACCATTTCTTCAAAATCAGCCATATCCCCAAATACAGAATTTACCGCTGTATAATCTGAAATGTCGTAACCATTGTCACGTTGTGGGCTTGGATAGAAAAGGATTAAGCCAAACCATATCCACGCCTAGTTCTGATAGATAAGGCATTTTTCAATGATTCCTCTGAAATCACCGATTCCATTTCCTGTAGTGTCCTTATATGATTTTGGATAAATTTGGTAAACAACCTTTGTTTTATCTAATGCCATATTTAATTCCTTTTCCGAACTTTTAAGTCAAAAGTTGGGACTATTGTCTCCACTCCTTATGCGTGATTATTTTGTGCGATGAATGATCATAAGAATATCACCACATTTGATATTACGTGGAAGATTCCCTTCAACATCCGCTTGAAAATCATCTTGATTTGTAATGATAACTGGTGTTTCAGTGATAAGACCTGCACCTTTAATCGCTTCCACATCAAAAGTGATAAGTTTTTGACCAACAACAACCTTATCCCCTTGTTCATATGTGCTTCAAATCCTTTTCCGTCAAGGCTAACCGTATCCATACCAATGTGTATCAGCATTTCAACACCTTCCTCAGAAACAATGCCTACTGCATGCTTATTTGGGAAGAGTACTGTCACTGTACCATTCACTGGTGAAACCAATTCACCTTGACTTGGTTCGATAACAAGACCCTATCCCATCACACCTGATGAGAATACTGGGTCTGTCGCTTGGCTAAGCAATTTAACTTGACCAGCAAGTGGACTAACAACCTCTGTTGTTTCAGTAAAAACAGTTGGTTGTACCAAACCTTCTGAAGCTTCTTTAAGCGCTTCTTGTGCATGCCCATCTTCCTCTGTTTTCGTTAAAAATCCAGTTTTGTGGAAGAGGAATGTCAATACCATAGCAACTACAATATCAACAATCATAATAATCGCAAAGATTGCCCAATATTGAGGTTTAATTGAGAGAATAGCTGGAAGACCACCAATACCAATAGAGTTTGCTTGGACGCCAAAGACTGTTGAAAGTAATCCTGATAAGGCAGAATCAGACATACCCTGCTACTAATGGATAGACATACTTAACGTTAACACCAAAAAGTGCTGGTTCAGTGACACCAAGATAAGCTGAAATAGTTGCTGGAAGTGAAATTTGTGCTTCACGTTCATCGTGACGTTTAATAAAATAGTAAGCAAACACTGCTGAACCCTGCGCAATGTTAGAGAGGGAAATCCATTGGTCATAAACCAGTACCACCTGCAGTACGCACCAATTCAAGGTCAATAGCATTAGTCATATGGTGAAGACCAGTGATAACAAATGGTGCATAGATGGCACCAAAGATGGCACCTTTGAAAAAATAATAGTTGTATATTTTTTTGCCAACAAGTAAGGATAGAGATGAAAAAATATCAGATTGTTTATAAAGATTTAGAAAAAGCTATCCACTGTCAAAAGTATCAAGTTGGTGACTTCCTGCCAACCGAGCAAGAATTAGTAGAAACTTTCAAAGTCAGTCGATACACCATACGAAAGGCATTGTCTTTACTCGTTGAATAAGGTCTGGTTAAAAAGATTCATGGAGCAGGTTCTCAAGTTATTAGTCAAGAACAAGTGAACTTCCCTGTATCTGACTTAACCAGTTACCAAGAACTTATAGAACAACAAGGCCTTAAATCACAAACTAACATTATCTCTCTAGACAAAATCATCGTTGACATCATTCTCTCAGAGAAAACGGGATTTTCAAGAAGCCAACAGGTTTGGTGTCTTATTCGGCAAAGGATAGTTGATGGCTGTGCCTCTGTTGTTGATATTGATTACCTTGATGTGAGACTTATGCCTCAACTCAACCGCATCATCGCTGAGAACTCCATCTATGATTATCTTGAAAATCAGCTCCACCTTAGCATTTCTCATGCCTTTAAAGAAATCACCATTGACAACACTAGCGAGCAAGACAAAATCCTCATCGATATCGGTAAAGATCATAACGTCGTCTGCATACGCTCAAAAGTTTATCTGAATAATGGAAATCAGTTACAGTTCACTGAAAGCCGACATAAACTTGAAAAGTTCAAATTTGTCTATTATGCCAAGCGTCATCACTGAAGCTAAAGACTCGACCAACATAAAAAGTATCGGACACATAAACGTCCGATACTTTTTAGTTTTTACGAATAGGATCCGCTAAATACTCCGCACGAGCACCACCAATCAACTTAGGGCGACTCGCCAAAGCAGTCACATGGGCACCTCCTAATTCTGAAGTAATAGGGCGAAGAGGAACCTTGAACCCTTTTCACATGCATACCAATAGACGTATCCCCAATATCAATACCAGCCTGAGCCACTATCTCTTCTACCTCAACAGGATCCTCCATGTAATCAAAAGCAGCCAACTGACCACTCCCACCAGCATGCAGAGTTGGAAGCACATTGACAATTTCCAAATCTTTAGCCAGGGCGAGCTCACGCTCAACAACCAAAGCACGATTCAAATGTTCACAGCCCTGTACAGCCAAGTAAATTCCTTTAGGTTCCAAAACCTCAAGAATAGTTTTTACAATTCGTTGACCAATTTCACGACTAGAAGCTTTTCCGATAATTCCACCAACAACCTCACTGGAAGATAAACCTAATACAAATATGGCTCCAGATCCAATTGCCGAACGCTCAACAATATCTTCTACAAGCACACGTGTCTTCTCTTCTAAATCTAGCAACATGACAGCCCTCCTTTAGACAACAGCTGTATTCAGGATTCGCACAACAAGATAGTACAGAATCACAAAAAAGATAAGGAAAACAGCCTAACAGTAGCAGCTGCATGACGCTTATTACTTAGATCCATGTAAAACCAAATCCATCAAAAGGACCAAAACTATAGCTAAGCATAAACCATAGGTCTGCACGCTCTATATGCCAAAGAAGAAATAAAAGCCACAAGACCTATTAAGGATAGAATCCAAGAAAAAGTCCAACGATCTGATTTAGCCAATACTAAACCGATTAAGAAGCAACCCAAGGCAGGCATGATAATAAATGATAGGGTCATAAAATAAAACATGCCATTATTATAGCATGTTTTACAGTTTCATGTTAGTGGCGGTTAATAACACCATAAGCAATAATGAATGCAATAGCAGCAATACCTACAACGATTGCCATGATGCTCCAAAAAATGGTCATAGCACGGTGTCCCTTGCGATTGTTGAAAGGAAAGCCCCAACCAATCATGATAACACCAAGCAAGCCAAGCCATATTTTATAAGTGATAACAATCGCCCAATCAAAATAAGCAAAAGCAACCAAACCTAGGCCTAGTAAGGAAATCAAATAGGACCACTTACCCCTTCAAAAATGAAGGCAAGGCCCAACCAAATAACAATAAACCAAGTAGAGCAAGAGCTCCACCACCAAAAAATACAGGTACAATATAATTATCAAACATATTCATATTATAGCATATCTTAAAAAGTTAGGAAATAGGTCCTATTATCTTAAAAGGGCTATCTCTTAAATAAAGTCCAGATAGAAGATTAGTCTTTGTTTATCTATCGACAAAGACTTTCTCATTATTCTGCTACAAAAAACGAGGTCCCCTTCGGATCTTATTGCCATTTGTTTAAACCTTGAATATACAATATAAGTGCACAATAAAAACTCATAAGATTTTCTAGTAAAATAGAATTGAACGAACTAGTTACGAAAGGAAGTCTTATGAGCTACCATCACTTTACCATAGAAGAGCGTGAAAGTATTCTCGTTTACCGTACGCAAGGCCTAAATTTTTCTCAAATTGCTAAGTTACTTCATCGTCATCCATCTAGTATTAGTCGTGAGTGGAAGCGACATCTAAGAGAAGGAAACTATTCTCCATGTCATGCACAGGAATCGTACCATAATGCTAAATCACACTGTGGGCGGAAACGGATGCTTGAAATAGATCACAATTTAAGCAATACCGTCAAACATCTATTTCTCGATTACCAATGGTCTCCTGAAGAAATAGAAGGTCGGTTGCGATTAGAGTATGGAAAAACTGTTATTAGTTATCAAACAATCTATAGAGCCATTTACAGAGGTCATTTTGATGATAACTCACTATCTCATGGTGCTCGTGGTGTCATTCGTAAGCTCCGTCATCGTGGAAAAACACGTCATACAAAAGGTTATGTCGAAAATAGAGGGAAAATTTCTATTTCTCATACAATTCACGAAAGACCAGAAGAGGCTAATAACCGAACTAGAATAGGAGATTGGGAAGCCGATACTGTTGCAGGTAAAACTGGAAAAGCTTGTTTAGTGACTCTAACAGACCGTTATTCTCGTTTTCTAAAAATCCAGAAGGTAGCTGTTAAGAAAAGTAAGTTGGTAATAGAAGCTATGGTAAAAATGTTAGAACCCTTGACGAAGTATACAGTAACTCCTGATAGAGGGAAAGAATTCACCTATCATCAGAAATTGTGTGATCAATTGAACAATTGAAGTCTATTTTCCTGACCCTCATGCTCCATGGCAACGAGGAACCAATGAGAACACGAATGGATTACTTAGAGAATATTTTCCCAAGGGTAGTGATCTAACATTGGTTAATGATCAGACTATTCAGCTATGGGAGAACAAACTTAATAATAGCCCACAAAAATATCTTAACTGGAAAACACTTTATGAAGTATTTTATGGGGAAAGTATGCACTTAATTTGACAATTCAAGATATGAAAAAACAAGATCCTTTCTGGATCTTGTTTTTACAGTCTAATTAAGCTTTGTTTGCTGAACATAGTTGATTTATTCGCCATACTTCCCATTACACCGTAAAACGCTATATTTAAGATTTCAAACAACCATGTTAATAGGAGAGAACTTCATTATTCCTCTTAGTTCTATAAAAAGTGTGGCTAATTTGAGGCAAAATATTAAATTAAATTTGCCACAAATCGTAAGACCTGGTTTCAAAAATACTAATTTCAATAAATTTAAAAAACCAATTTTATCAATACTTAAAAAAGTTCTCTTAGAAGAAAACTGAGTCTAGTTTCAACTAACTTCAAAAAGATGGTGTGAATTTCATCATTGAAATTATATATACAACTAGTAAATAACCAAACATTTACATTTTATACAATACTCTTAATCAAATAAGTAATGCTCTTGTAATTTGATTTTTTAAAATGAATTAGCTCAATCAAGCTCTATGAATCCAATTAAATCGTCTATTCTAATTTCAAGTAACGATTTTCATAAAGCCATTTAATCTTTTTTGCAACTACATATTCAATAGCATCAAAATCTTCCATTTCATATTTTCTATCTAATACTAATTTAGGAAAAATTTTGTCATTTTTTAATAATTCAACATTTTTGTCTAAAAAATTAACAAATTTTTTAAGTTCTGTTCCTGAATTAAATTCAATAATAAAATCATTAAAAATACTTTTTAAAATTTCCCTGCTATCACCCGGATAATGTTCTATTAAAATTTTATTTACCAGTCCTTGGAAATTGCTATTATCATAATAGTATATACCATACATCTCATCTCGTCTAACTGATTTGTTAGATATAATCTTATGTTGTGGTACTGCAATCATATATCTTCCACCATCTAAATAGTCTACCCAATGAGTATAAATAACTATATTAGCATACTTTATTTCAAATTCTTCCCATGTGAATCCGTCACCTTTCTTTATCATCAATTGATCATAAAATTCACTACGTTTAGATTGACATTTTTTCTCTTCGTAATCTACCCTTTTAATTTCAATAGTAAACATAGGTTCCATTCGATAATATAAAATAGCTCTTTCATCATCATAAACCCAGTTTTCTATATCTGATAAATACAGTTTTACTTTCTCTTCAACTGATAGATGGATGCCAAATCTTTTCCTCCACAGATATTCTATTTTATCAACATCTGCAGTACGATTAATTGGTGTATTTGTATCATTAATCCTAGTATAGATATTTTGTTTCAAAACAACTTTAGGCTTTTGAATATCTTTCTTTTTTGAAGTATAATCTTCAGTTAAAAAATATGGAGTGTGAATGTCATTTCTTATAGTTAATACATCAATTTCATGTCCTTCAACTGTTATTGTTTTCAAAGAAACTGAGGGACGAATTCCTCCAAAAAATTTTTTATCTCTAAGAAATGTAGAAAGTTCATTATTGTTTTTTCGATTAGGATCATCGTTTAGTGAGTAATATTCAAAATCATTATTTTCATCAATACCAATAATGATATAACAGTCTCTATTTTCAATATTATTTGCTAAGCAAATAATATCATGAAGCAGGCATCCATCATCCACATGCCAACTCCTTTTAAAATCCCAGTACCCACCTTCGGATTTTGAATAAATTAAATTTAGTATTTTATCTTCAAATTTCATTGTAGGTTTAAAACCGTCCTTAATATTAATTTAAATATGTATTTGACGTTAAGTCAAGTTTCCTCAGGGTATCTATAAATAAACTCTGTCTCACTGGCAGTTTTAAATAGATAAGAAATAACACTTTCAACATCACTTTCTTTAGGACTTCTAATTTCTGCATCTGAACCATTTTTAAAATAAAATAAAAACTTTGAACTTTTCATACTTATACCCTTTTTACAAGCTACTATTAATATTTCAATTTAATTATCGTCTATGTTACCATAATTTTATTATCAAACACCTAAGAAACAGTTGACGATTACAGATAATGGTCTATAAATATTTGCTGATCATATACATTCACATGAATAACAATTTTTTAGATATTGTCATACGATTTTCTAATAGGTTGATAAAAAATATATATTAGACATTTCATTCTAGCCTATATATAATTACATTCTAGCCTATATATAATTATTGGTAAATAAAAAGGAGTAATAATGAATAATTATTATAATAAATACAAATCTTCCATTGGGTTACAGATGATAAGTGCAGTTATTATTGGTACAATCTTTGGTTCTCTACTTCCTCAATTTTCTAGTATATATCAATTTCTGGGAAAAGCTTTTATATCATTGGTCAGTATGGTCATCTTACCATTGGTATTTCCAGTCATTGTCCTCTCTGTTGCTGAAATACTTAATAAAGAATCATTAGGAAAACTAATTTTGAAAAGTATCCTATATTTTTTTATCATTACTACAATTATTACTGGAATATTCGTAACTGGTTCTTATCTATTAAAATTTGGTCAAGGAATTGATATTGGTCAACAAAAGACATCATTAAATGGCCTTACTAACAACACTAACTTAAACGACTTCTTACTTGGAATCATACCGGCAAATATATTCAAGTCATTATCACAAGGTTCTCTCCTTCCAGTTGTAGTTTTTGCAATTTTCCTTGGCTTTGGAATCGGCAGTTTAGAAAATAGGAAAAATTCAATTTTTATCAACGCTTTATATGTATGGGTTGATGCTATATACAAGATAGTTGAGCTAATTATTAAGTGGGCCCCTTTCGGAGTCTTCGGATTCATTGCAAGCGATGTCGCTACTACAGGGTTTGAAAAATTAATTAGTTTAGGCGAATTTGTAATTGGTACTTATGTTGCTTATAGCATTTTAGCTTTGTTTTTTTACCCATTACTTGCATATATTTTTGAATTAAACTATTTTCAATTAATAAAAAGTATATGGAATCTTTTACTACTTGCATTTATCTCAGGGAGTTCGAGTGTAGTCCTTCCTGAACTTCTTAAAAGATTAAAAAATAACGGATCTGACGAGAATATTACTGACTTAGTTGTTCCCCTAGGCTATACTTTTAATTTGCAGGGAGCTGCTGTATACTTTTCAATTGCCACAATTTATATTGTTAATGTATACAATATAAATCTGTCGACTTCTCAGATAATCTATACCATTTTTATACTCTCACTTATCGGAAAAACTGCAGCAACAGTTCCTTCCGGCGCAATTGTAGTTCTACTTGCTTCAGCAACAATGTTAGGACTTCCTAAAGAAGGTGTTGCATTAATCTTTGCAGTTGACTTTTTTGTCAATGCTGGCAGAACAGCTTTGAATGTCCTTGGACAAGGAATGACAGTTTTAATTATTGAAAAATTGAATAAAAAATATTTATTTTAAAGTTTTAAAGGAGAACAAAATGGAAACTTCAAAAGTTTATATAATACATGAAAATTTAGAATGGACTCAACATTTGGTAAATTGGTTGGAACATTATGAAATTCCATATGAACTATGGGATCTATCTAGCGGATATTTAAATCTTCAAGAAGAACCTCCTAAAGGAATATTTTATAATAGGATGTCCGCATCTTCACATACAAGAAATCACCGCTATGCTCCAGAATACACTGAACAGGTTATTTCTTGGTTAGAATTCCATAATAGAAAAGTCATAAATAGTATCGATGCAATCAATTTTGAAGTTAGTAAAGTTAAACAGTATCTAAAGCTAAATGAAGTTGGAATTACAACCCCAAAAACAATTGCTGTCCTTGGTTCAAAAAACATAATTGAAGCAGCAAGAAAATTAAATATTTATCCTTTAATTACTAAACATAATAGAGCTGGTAAAGGATTAGGTGTCAAACTATTTAATAATGAAGAAGAATTAAATAACTATGTTACAGGACCTCTTTTCGAACCTTCAATTGATGGCATTACTTTATTACAAGAATATATAAAACCTAAAGACGGTAGAATTAGAAGATCTGAATTTATTAATCAAAAATTTCTATATACAGTATCAATTGACTCATCTGATGGTTTCCAACTTTGTCCTGCGGATGAATGTAATATTGGAAGTCGCCCCGAACAGTTAGAAACATCAAATAAATTCGAAATAACTGACCCACTTCCTCTCGAACTTCAGAATATGTTCGAAAAATTTTTGAATTCAGCAAAAATTGATGTGGCAGCAATTGAGTGGATAGAATCTGAAAACGGAAAAATCTATGTATACGATGTGAATACTAATACAAATTATAATCCCGAAGCTGAAAAACGTGCTAATCTTTTTGCCCATGAACATCTTGCACTCTATTTACAAGATTTACTAAAAACATTATAGTACTTTTTATAACTTATGGCTGAATCTCTTTAATTATTTAATTTAATAAATGACGTTAAGTCAAGTTTTTAGAGTAACAAACGTAGAATTTTAATCTATTTATCCAAGGAAACAAAACCATCTCCCGATATACAATAAACTCTTATTCAATTTAGAGTTACTGAGGTAAAATAAGGATTCAATACGAATCAATACAAAAGAAAAACGCTAATTTTAAGCGTTTTTTTCTTTTTGCCAAATGCGATATATTGCACTGTATTTCAATTCAAACTCTACCTTTTCTCTTAATACCTTTTAAGACTGTATTTGTCAGGTTTCCGATTTCCCCATATTTCGAAAAAGCTTTTAAATCCAGCTCCTTAACGGCTTTTTGTTTTACTCAAAAATTGATAAAATTTTATTTAATTTGAAATAACTCAGTTAACTTTTATCAATTAAGATTAGCTATTAAAAGAAAACTTTTTATGAAATTCTCTCATTGATAATTATTCTTATCTGAATTTTTCTCTTCTCTTATCATTGACATATATTTTTATATATGTTGATTTTTTCTGGCTTATTTTCTGATTTTGAATAAGTTAGAGAGTAGAACAGTAGAAACACTACAAAAGCCATTACGATAAATACCATGATTATTACTCTCCTTTATCTTGTGTGTTAAAAGCTTTTTCAATATTATCAGTATTATTACGTCGCTTCATCTCATTAGCATTTGAGTGAACATTACCGCTAACAGTTCCAGCAAGAGCAGCAAAGACAAGGGTTACCAGTCCTTTTAAAACATTATCAAGTATTGAATTATTATTGTTATTATTGTTGTTATTTTTATTAGTACTCATTTTTAATTTTCTTTATTTTTAATATATAAATTTAAATTATTGTAAAATTCCTCTGCATATTCAGTATCTAATAGGAACTCATCCCATTTTGAATTAAACTCATTGAATAACTTTCTTTGCGTGTCCATAAATTCAGTATGAGATAACTTGCCTATGATTGCCTCTCTTTTACTTTTTCTAACTTTTCTAGAATTGTACTAGCATCGTTATCTTCAGCATTACGAAATGGAGTAGACTTTTTAGCATAGTCAATATCTTCATCTAAAAGATAATCATTGTCATCATTATCATAATAATATTCGTACTGTCTTGTATTATATTCATACGGTTGTCCCATAAGACTCCTGCTCCTTTAATAATTCATCAATTAACTGTTGCTGTTCCGATAGTAATGCCTTATTTGTTTTAGATTGATAATAAAATACTTGACATACATTTTTGAAAATCAATACAATCATTACCCAATTCAAAGTCCCACCATCATTAGCATTAGTTTTCCTGTTCCTTAGTTTCTTTTGTAAAGCCTCTTATACCTCTTTAGAGAATGAAAATCTTGAATATCTTGTGTTTGAAATAGGTATAAAAACATTTGAGTGATAACGCAAGAACAATAAGAAAGAACTTTTAATTGAGCTTTAGTTGCATCAATTGTATCTATATCAAATTTTTTCCACTCATTTTCTTTGAGTTTGTAAAAAAGTAGATGAATGCTATCTATAAATGCTATTGAAGTTAAATCACTCGCCCTCATAGTAACAAATTCATTTTGTATGCTATCCAAAATTTTATTGTCTACTCCGTAACCAGATACATTATTTTTAGTAGTAAATTGATTACATAATTCAGTAAATGGTAAAGGAACTCCATTAGGTGTAACCATATCTTTAGCTAGATGAAAAATAGTATGTTCAATTTTATCCCAAATACTTGCAAAAAAATTATTTGTTTCTCTTCCATATGTAGCATTTATTATATCGGACATTGAAAACTTATTTTGGTTAGAGCCACCAACTATATCAGCAACTGTTCTTAAGTTTCCTAATTTGTCTCTCATTCATAGTCCCCAGTACTTTTTTTAGCATAAGAAAAAATATCATGTCCCATTTTTCTATGATTAAGTCCGCTACGCATATCATACGGATTATTCTTATCATAGTCCTTATCTTTCATCTTTGAAATCATTTTTTCTAAAGACTTTTTCCCCGTGTTTTTTTCGCTTTTTTCACTACCAATTCTATCAGTAAATTTTGCTACTCTATTAGCAGCATAAATTCCTATTACAATCGCAACAGTAGTATCTAATGCAGGTATTTCAATAAAATAGTCAGGAAATCCATCAGCTAAAGAATCCCAAGACGCATTATACCCATCTGTGACTGCAGTATTATAAATATCTTGATTAGTAGAACCTGTCGAAAGTTTCTTTCCAGTTTGTTTCTGCCATTCGAGCACAGTGGCTTTTTTATCCCAGTAAAATTTATCACTTTCTGGGATAAGGAAATCCTTAATAATCTTTTTTAATCTTTTCATTGTAGGCCCTCTTTTTTACGGACTTTCCCGTCATTATACCACCTATTTATCTAAAAATAAATCTATTTTTGTACACTTTAAAGAATACCGTAGATATTTTTATCTTATGTTAACATCAAAAAAACATCTATGTGACCTTCTCGAGTAGATTATCTAATCTTAACTATTGAGTGTACCGCGCCCAACATACCGAAACGTTCTAACATTCTTATTGTCTGAATCCAAGGTAAAATGAAAATGGAAATAGTGGTCTCGGCCATCTACCGACTTTTGCTTATTGAGCCTAAAGTAATTCTTATGAGATAAAGCCATAGACAATAGAATATCATCAATGATAAACGTCAAAGGTATATTATCCGCTGAATAGCGATAAAAATCTTCTTCAAACTTAATATAGCTTTCTGAGAAGTAGTCCATCTGTAACTTATCTTTATAAACTTCACGTCTATTCATTTGTTTCTCCCCCTTCTGCTAATTGAATCGCTAAAATATTTTCAACCTTTATCAAATGAAATTGCTCATCTGATTTCACCACAATTTCATCTTTGGATATTTCTGTCACCTGTCCTTGATAGGTGACTTTTTGATTATCGTGCTTAATGTCAAATTGCCCCTTTAATTGACCATCATAAATCTGTGAGATGAGTGTTAATTTATCTAGAAAGGTTAGTTCATCTGAAAAATAAACTTTATGTTTCTCTTCACCTAAAGATGTTGTATGATCAGACAAAAAAAGACACCCAGGATAAAACTCTTGAGCGCTTTGAAACGTTGATATAATGCAGATATTAACGTTTTGAGAACTGGCTAGCTTTACGTGCTTTCTTAAGACCTGGTTTGACAAGGTTGGGTTTCATGTGCTTCTAGATTTGCTCTATAACAAATCTCAACAGGCTTGCAGTGCTTCCCTTATTTCATAAATGTTGAATAAGTTTGATTGAATAAGGGAAATACAATAACATTACTATAAAGTTGACCTAAGGAAACATCTTTTTTATTTGATCATTAATTAAGTTAGTTGCTACACTTTTAATTACCTCTAAAGTCATAGGCAGAGCATTTTCTTTAATCTTATTTTTTGTCATATTCCACATAGTATTTTCTCTTATTTTATCCAGAAAATCATGTCCCGCCCAAGTCAATGAACCTACATGAAAAGCATAAATTCTATTATTACCATATATTGGTTCATAACTATCTAGGAGTCCTGCTTCAGCCAGTATTTTACAATGATAGGCTACTGTATCAAGATCAAATCTATCAATATTTAAATTATACATTGCCGTTGATTTGTACTCTGCCTCAATCTTGAATAAAATTAACCGACATAAGTCCATATTTCTTTCCATGGTGCTACCTCAACGCTGTGTTTATTTTTATATTTATAGTATATTATAGAAAGAAACAAAGCTTCATCTTTAAGATATAATGTAGGAAAAATTTTCCGAAAAATATGTATTTTCTCGAAAGAAAGGTTTCTGTTACAATAAAAATGACGTATTTATTCTGTAACATATATTTGATAAAATGCAGTAAAGTAAGAAGGTAATTGAAATGAAGAAAATTATCAGTCTTATTCTTTTATTGATAGCTACTCTTCTCTTGATTTCGTTTTGCAAATTACATGCACTGATGGTGAGTATTATTGGATTTCAAGCGAACGAAATGAATTAGCCTTTACAATTAAGGGAGATAAAGGTACTATAGAGCATGGTGAAGCTGATTACTTCACAATCAACAAAGAAAACGCACATTAAAACTCACAGGTGGCACTACTTCTGATTCAACAGTCAAATATAAATACAAAGATGGCATCATTACAGTAAACATAACAGGTGTTGAACGTGATTATTATCAGAAAAATAGCAACGCCTATAAAGAAGCCCTAAAACAATTTAACTATAAATAGAAAGGATTTCGCAATGCAAAATTTAGAAGAACAATACGAAAATCTTTATGATTTCATAAAAAACCTCGAAATCTTAATTGAAAAGAATATTTTTCAAGGGCAAAACATTGAAGAAGTTCGTCGCTTTGGAGATGAAGTCATGGTAATTTGTAAATCAAAGTCATTCAACATTTCTATTAACGATTTGAAGTCTCTTAATTCATTTAACGAACTTCTTATGATAATTCCTAAGAATTCAAAAGCATATTTCACATCCCTAATAGAACATTTCTACACAGATATCATTGAACCAACTAAAGATGAGTTTTATTGATAAATAGACACCTCTCGATGAAAAAAGGTGTCTATTGTCTTATATCAATTTAATGACTTCTAAGCTACCGAAAAGTTGGTTACGGTGTTTCTTTTTTATACGCCATGCATTGCCATGATTCTTACCTTCATACTTACCTTACCTTTGAAGTATGCCACACCAATCATAAGTTACAACTCCCAATTTAATTAAGGAGATGAATGTCATAAATTGAGGGGAACGAGTCAACTCTGCTTCTGTGTATTTAAACTCAGCAATGTCACCATTCATCCTACTTTCCGCTTTTACCCAAAGCGTGGCAGGGTGTTTTAAATGAAGCTCTTTTTCTAAATCTTCAAAATGCCAATAGGCCACTCGTTGAGAGGTTTTATTCTCCTGTCTACGAATTTCTACAGTTCTATCGCTTTCATTTACTTCCAAATAAAATCCTTGATTATTTTGAGGTGACATCTCAGACCCAATGGTGATATATAAACTATTCATGCCGGGATGCTTGTCAGATTCATATCCATACAACCTCGCAAACGCTGATACCCGACTACGATCATTAGACTCAAATTCTGCTACAGGCGTACCTTCAAACCTCGGACGTAATGTAAATAAAGTATCAAGTGTTTTTGAAGTCTTAGACTTCAGTTCAATCAAATCTTCAAAGTCTGCTTTTTGGCTATTATTAGTCTTAATTCCTAGTAAATTCTCCAGTGTGTCACCAGCATCTTTATGAGCAATTTTCCCTACACCTTTAGAATTAGGATGATAACCTTTAGAAGCAATCTCTTTTACCTTAGGAATTAATCTAGAAAGTGCCTCTTTAATTTTATCCTGTCCAAAAATTTTGGCTAAATCTTTATCTGATAAAATCCCCCTAGAAACATTAATAATAATAACCCTGCTGCTACTTGAATCTACAGATATGTACATCAAGTCGCCAGAATGGAAATTTTCTTTAAATTGGCGCCCATAAATCCAAAACCTCTCATCTCCTCGTGTGTTAGCACGATAGCATGACATCTTTGTTTCAAATTTTTCTTCACCAATATACAATATTACATCCAACTTTTTCTTCTCACCATTTTTGAGTGATTGATAGTCCATTAATCCATACTTTTTAAGAACATCCTGAACGAATACGTTGGCATCTATTATGCTTTAGATAGCATTGTATCTGTTAGGCGAATAACTGTGTATTCTCTTTCATTATATTTATGGATTTGTTCAATAAATTGTAGTTCGTCTTGATATGGTTCAAAAAGCATATTAATAACTATCTAAACATTTCAGATATAGAAATATTTAGTCCTTCTGCAATTTTTAATAATGTTTCTACCCGAGGATTTCTTGTTTTAAAATTTAACAAGTCACTTATTGTTGATTCACTCAATCCAGTTGTTATTTTTAAAGAATAACGTGGACTGTTTTTAATTTCGAGTTGGACTCTATTCACAAAATTTCTTAAATAATACTCTGTTCCCAGAGCATTAACTGAGTCATCACTAAACATAAAATGTCCATAATGATTTTCTGTTTTCCTATCAAATATTGAAGGAAAATCAATGTCTAATGCTTTACAAACAGTCACAACGAGATCCAATCTCGTTTTACTATTTTTATGATAGGAGAACAACTTCTGAATTGAGTGCCTTGAGTAACCTGTTTTTTCAGCCAATTTTTTATGAGTAAACTGTTTAATCGTTTTAACGCGATTAAGATTTTCAATAGCTATTTTCATTTTTAAACCTCGGGTGATTTATATAGCTATTTTACCTTTAAAACTGATTTTTAAATTCGGATAAATTACCTTTTTAAAGGGTTTAAAATTCGGATATATTTACTTTTCAATTGGTTATATTCAACAAGTAAAAAAATATATACAATTAATTATCTAAATAATCATATTTTTTGCGGATAAATAAGTATAGAAATTACTCAATAGTTCATCCTGGACTTGAATAGTTCTTTTTGATATAATATTAGAAAGAAAGCGAGAAGTTTAAAAATGCCATATGCAATTGATTTATTCTGTGGTGCTGGAGGTTTTAGTGAAGGAATCTTACAGGCTGGATTCGATATACTTTTTTCTAGCGATAGAAGCCCGATGGCGCAAGAAACCTACGTTAATAGACACCGGCAACTTGGTCTCGAAGAAGGAGTTGATACCCACTTTGAACTAGCAGATATCAAAGATTTAACTTCTGAACGTATTTTTGAAGTGATAAATAACTTAAGGTACGGAAATATTTTTGAACCCGGCGATATTGATGTCATTTTCGGAGGACCACCTTGTCAAGGATTTAGTCGCCTTGGAAAACGAGATGCTAGCGATCCCAGAAATATGCTTTTCCATGAATATTTACGAATTATTCGGGATGTGCGTCCGAAATATGTCGTTATGGAGAATGTTACCGGTATCCTAGACATGCTTATGCTTGATTTTCCTAGCGTGGTTAAAGATGAATCATATTTTGGACAAAGATTAGTAAAGGAAATCCTTAGAGAAGAATTACAAGAACTGGGTTATATTCTACTTGATGTTCAGGTACTAAATTCTGCTAATTTCGGAGTTCCTCAACAAAGAAATCGTGTAGTCTTTTTAGCATACAGAAATGATGTTAATCCTCTTGAATATCCTGAACCAAATGTACTACCCGAAGTAACAGTAAGAGATGCTCTAACTGGCTTATATAATATTAATCAGGATGATATATCTGAATATGCCCAAAATAGGATACAAGGTGAGACACCTACAGTAGCAGGAGGAAATATACCACGAGAACAAATTACAAACATGGAAGAATCCAGACACGATATACTTGTTTCTCAAAGATTCTCTTTATATCAACCCGGAGAAAACACCCGTGCTGTGATTAACCGACTTAAAGCAGAAGGTATAAATCTCCGAGATACTCACCAAGAATTATTTAACGAAAGTCTATTTCAAGTAAACCTATCTATTAATTCTGAAGTTATACACGAAACACTCTTAAAACTTAACCTATTCGATAATAAGTTCCTGACCAGCCGTTGGTTGCATTTCACCAATCGTCAATTAGCTACATTATCTAGTCTAATAAATAATGAACAAGAATTTACCATTGTTCTTAAATCACTTGCTAGCAGGCTAAATACCACTCTAGATCAGGCTAGCACTTTCTGGGAAACAGTACAACCATTGCTAAATAGAGAATACGATGCAGATACTTTCAATCGCTTACTTATGAATGGAGAAATTACTGATAAAATCGGAGAGGCGATTCTAACAAGAAAATCAATACGTACCAGACTTAATCCCGATTCTGTATCTCCAACTATAGTCACTTTACCAGATGACTTTATTCATCCCTATTTTGATAGAGTGCTTACTGTACGGGAAATGGCTAGAATGCAATCGTTTGATGATAGTTTTGAGTTCTTAGGTAAGAGGACAACAGGTGGGGATAAACGATCTCAAGAAACACCTCAATTCACACAAGTAGGGAATGCTGTTCCTCCTTTACTAGCTAGAGCTATTGCACTAAAAGTTAGAGAAGCAATCGAGGCTAATTAATTCACTTTGAAATATAAAAAGACTAGTTCAAAATGGCACTGCACCCATAAAATGAGACACAAGAAAACACTCCTGTTGAATTCTGGTAAACTAGAAACAGGAGTGTTTTTCTTGATTTTTTGGGGCTAGTGCCAATAGTCCGTACTCTTTTTATTTTCTTCTAAGTTTAACGAATGGTAGCTATACTCAAATATCCTTACATTTTTCATCTCTTTTCTTTGCTTTACTTTAAAAACAAAATAATGATTTCTTCCATCTTTAGCGTTTTCTTGATTTAATCTGAAGTAGTTAGTGTGACATAATGCCATCGTTCGAAGAATATCATCAGTTAAAAATGTTAGTGGAACGCTCATATTAGAATACCTTTGGAAATCTTCCTCAAAATGTGAGTAGCTTTCAGAAAAGTAATCTATTTGTAAATAACCTGCGTATAGTTTCCTTCTATCCATCTCTTCTTCCTTCTTTCAACGGCATGAAATTCCCAACAATGATTCCCACTACACGTGGAGCTTCATCGTAAAATATGAGGTAGTCGTGTAACAGAAATTTATTTGCATATCACTAAAAAAACAAAGGATCAATTATACCTATACTTGATACTCTTACACAATAAGTGTGGCAAATCTGTGGCAAAACACAAGAAAAAGGCTTGTCCACATTGGACAAACCCTTTATTTTCAAGTTTATATAGTCTAATTAAGCTTTGTTTGCTGAACCAAATACATCGATACGTTCTTCAACAGCTTCTGTAATAGCTTCGAAACCTGGTTTCAAGAATTTACGTGGGTCGAAGAGTTTCTTCTTGTCGTATTCTGCTTCATTTGCTTCGTATTCAGCAACAAATTTACGTGTTGCGTTAGCAAATGCGATTTGACATTCAGTGTTAACGTTAACTTTAGCAACACCAAGTTTGATAGCTGCTTGGATTTGATCATCAGGAATACCTGATCCACCGTGCAATACGATTGGGAAGTGGGAAACAGCTTCTGTCAATTTTTGCAAGTGGTTAAGGTCAAGACCTTCCCAGTTTTCTGGGTAAGGACCGTGGATGTTACCGATACCTGCAGCCAAGAAGTCGATACCAGTTGCAACCATAGCTTTAGCATCTTCGATTGGTGCCAATTCACCATCACCGATGATACCATCTTCTTCACCACCGATTGTACCAACTTCAGCTTCAACTGAGATACCTTTGGCGTGTGCTTTTTCTACAATTTCTTTCGCCAATTTAAGGTTTTCGTCAATTGGAAGGTGTGAACCATCAAACATGATTGAAGTGTAACCAACTTCGATACACTCAAGAGCATCATCGTAGTGACCGTGGTCAAGGTGAATAGCAACTGGTACAGTGATACCCATTGATTCAACCAATTCTTCGATAAGAACTTTACACAATTTGTAACCACCCATGTACTTAGCTGCACCCATAGAAGTTTGGATAAGTACTGGAGCTTGTCTTTAGCTTCTGCTGCACGCAAGATAGCTTGAGTCCACTCAAGGTTGTTTGTGTTAAATCCACCAACTGCGTAACCATTATCACGAGCTGCTTGGACAAATTTTTCTGCTGAAACGATTGCCATTATAAAGGCCTCCTATATTTTTTTGGGTTTGAACCCGTTTACATGTTTATTTTATCACAATTAGACTCAAAAAACTAGCTTTTTCTATGTTTGTAAGCGTTTTGATTTTTTTAATATAAAAAAAACCAGTCTCTTGACTGGTTACTCTGCGGAAAGAGGGACTTGAACCCTCACGACCTAAAGCGGTCACAGGATCCTTAGTCCTGCGCGTCTGCCAATTCCGCCATTTCCGCTAACAACATTAGTTATTATATTAAATTTGACCATCAATGTCAATACTTTTTTGAAAGTTTTTTGAAACTCTCTTTTGTCTCTTTCGAAACAACTATTATATAATACCATTTATTGTATGCTATTGTCAATAAGCTTTTTGACTTTTTTAGCTTTTCCGAAACATTACATTTATACTATCTGGAGTTAGTCTAAACGATTTTTCAAAGCAGCTAATCTTTCTTGAAGAGGAGCTAAGTAAACTTCTTCTCCAAAGCCACGATTTTTGAGCCCATCCTCTGCACAAGTTAGCAGAGCCTCTGTCAAAGGCAAGATCAATTTTAAATCAGTCTTTGAGATTTTCTTTTTCGAAAACAAGCAACGAATTCTAGGATAATCATAATCAAAAACTTCAAATAAAGATGTGCCTTTTAAAATACTTTCTAGTGCCTCTAAGTTAACTAAAAGTCCAAGATGAAGGGCTGCTGGTACAAAAGTCGCTGAGAAAGGCTGAGTACAAACACTTCGAAACTCAACGGTTCCCCTAGTCGTTAAATCTTGAAATTGATAAGAACGATGCGTTTGAAAGTCGTCCTCACTCGGCTGAATTGAAACTTCTTTACCATGAATAGACCAGGCTTGAATAGCTGGTTTATTCAAGTAGTCTTTAGCACGAATAGGTTCAAAATAGTAAGTCACTTCACCCCTCGTAGCTGTAAAAATTGCAGTCTCGGATAGATAAGAAAAATAGTCATCTTCGTTTTCAAACACCTTCGGAAATACCCCCGCATTTTCCTCAAACACACCATGCATGGAATTCTCCCAGAAAACATCACGTGAAAGCGCAAGATCCCAATCAGAACCCCAAAATTAAGAGTTTGCCAATAATACCGCCTTGGGTCCCTCTATTTGATTAAAAGCATTTAGAACTCTCGAATAGGATGTTTTTGAGACATCTAACTGTACCTGACTTCCACAGATAAAAGAGCCATATTCAGGGTAATCGTGAAAGAAAGGATCATTCTTTGCTTTAGAGAGCTCAAGAAAATCCATAAGCATCTCATAACGAGGAGATTTAACAGGCCTATTATCATTTTTTGCCCAGTTTGGATTTACGCCCCATCCTTGCAACTCATGATTATGGTCACGAAGATACGGTTGAATCATACTGAGGTAAGTGCCTAGACGTTCCTCAACTTCAGCAATGCGGCTAGCCTTTGCAAAAGCAAATTCAATTGTATTGTATGAGACCTCAAAAAGAATCATATCACCAGAAACCTGGTCAATAAGCTGAATAGGATTATTATCAGAATCAAACTTATCCGCATGAAAATCAAAATTATTTAGAAGATAGATGAATAACTATTTCGATAGAGAAACATCAGTAGCATTCACACTCAAATTAACTACAGGGTATTCCAACTCGATTTCAACAAATAGTTCAGGATGATCTTTGATTGGCTTATAGTACCTTTGTTTAAGCAGCTCCTTGGCTCTTGTCACAATAAAATCCCCCATGTAAAAATAAGTTTTTTTTCCATTATATCAAAATATTCAGACCATTTATAGTTTGAATATACAATATAAGTGCACAATAAAAACTCATAAGATTTTCTAGTAAAATAGAATTGAACGAACTAGTTACGAAAGGAAATCTTATGAGCTACCATCATTTTACCATAGACGAGCGTGAAAGTATTCTCGTTTACCGTACGCAAGGCCTAAATTTGTCTCAAATTGCTAAGTTACTTCATCGTTATCTAGTATTAGTCGTGAGTGAAAGCGACATCTAAGAGAAGGAAACTATCTCCATGTTATGCACAGAAATCCTACTATATTGCTAAATCACACTTTGGGCGGAAACGGATACTTGAAATAGATCGCAATTTAAGCAATACCGTCAAACATCTATTTCTCGATTACCAATGGTCTCCTGAAGAAATAGAAGGTCGGTTGCGATTAGAGTATGGAAAAACTGTTATTAGTTATCAAACAATCTATAGAGCCATTTACAGAGGACATTTTGATGATAACTCACTATCTCATGGTGCTCGTGGTGTCATTCGCAAGCTCCGCCATCGTGGAAAAAAGCGTCATACAAAAGGTTATGTCGAAAATAGAGGGAAAATATCTATATCTCATACAATTCAAGAAAGACCCGAAGATGCTAATAACCGAACTAGAATAGGAGGTTGGGAAGACGATACTGTTGCAGGTAAAACTGGAAAAGCTTGTTTAGTGACTCTAACAGACCGTTATTCTCGTTTTCTAAAAATCAAAAAGGTAGCTGTTAAGAAAAGCAAGTTGGTAATAGAAGCTATGGTAAAAATGTTAGAACCCTTGACGAAGCATACAGTAACTCCTGATAGAGGGAAAGAATTCACCTATCATCAGAAATTGAGTGATCAATTGAACAATTGAAGTCTATTTTCCTGACCCTCATGCTCCATGGCAACGAGGAACCAATGAGAACACGAATGGATTACTTAGAGAATATTTTCCAAAGGGTAGTGATCTAACATTGGTTAATGATCAGACTATTCAGCTGTGGAAGAACAAACTTAATAATAGCCCACGAAAAATATCTTAACTGGAAAACACTTTATGAAGTATTCTATGGGGAAAGTATGCACTTAATTTGACAATTCAAGATATGAAAAACGCCTGCTTACGAAAAATAACAGTATTACCTTTCGTAAACAAGCGTTACATGCTTATTTATTCCCATTTTTTATGATGAGTGTTCCCGCTGGGCATCTTGCCCAGCGGTAGACCAGAGCTAGACTAAGAAAAGCTAAGCTATTCCATCATCATAACACTCAACAAAATTGATAAAAATTAAACAAGTTCGATGATTGCCATTGGGGCAGCATCGCCACGACGTGGTTCTGTTTTAAGGATACGAGTGTATCCACCGTTACGTTCAGCATAACGAGGTGCGATTTCTGAGAAAAGTTTTTGAAGAGCAGTTGTTGATGTATATTTATCAGTTGCTTCATCATAGCTTTCAGATGCAATTTCGTTACGTACAAATGCAGCTGCTTGACGACGTGCGTGCAAATCACCACGTTTACCAAGAGTGATCATTTTTTCAACTGTTTTACGGATTTCTTTAGCACGTGCTTCAGTTGTAACGATTGCTTCGTTAATGATAAGATCTGTAGTCAAATCACGAAGAACCGCTTTACGTTGTGAGCTTGTGCGTCCAAGTTTACGGTAAGCCATGTTATCCTCCTATATTATTATTTATTGTTTTTGAGTCCAAGTCCAAGATCAGCCAACTTAACTTTGACTTCTTCAAGAGATTTACGACCTAGGTTACGGACTTTCATCATTTCAGGCTCAGTTTTTTCTGTCAAATCATGAACGGTATTAATACCGGCACGTTTCAAACAGTTATATGAGCGTACAGACAAATCAAGTTCTTCGATGGTACGGTCAAGCACCTTTTCATCGTTCACTTTTTCAGTTTCTTTCATTACATCAGTAGCTTTAGCCACATCAGTAAGGTCAGTAAACAAGTTCAAGTGTTCAATCAAAACGCGAGCCGAGAGACCGAGGGCATCTTCAGGGATGATTGTTCCGTTTGTCATGATTTCGATTGTCAATTTATCAAAACCATCGTTGCTACCTACACGGGCAGGTTCAACTTGATAATTGACTTTTTTCACTGGTGTGTAGATTGAATCTACAGCCAATGTTCCCACTGGTGCATCATCTTTCTTGTTTTCATCTGCTGGAACATAACCACGGTTTGTAGATACTGTCATTGTTGCTTGGAATGAAGCACCCTCAGCGATAGTAAAAAGATAATGATCAGGGTTAACAATTTCAATGTCGCTATCAGTCAAGATATCTCCAGCAGTAACTTCAGCTGGACCTTGGACATCAAGTTCAATTGTTTTTTCGTCTTCGACGTAAGATTTTACAGCAAGTCCTTTAATATTAAGGATGATTTGCATCACGTCTTCACGGACGCCTGGTACGGTATCAAATTCGTGGAGTACTCCATCAATCTTAATTGATGTTACGGCAGCACCTGGAAGTGATGACAAAAGTACACGACGAAGAGAGTTACCCAAAGTTGTACCATAACCACGTTCTAGTGGTTCGATGACAAATTTGCCGTAATCTTTATTTTCATCAATTTTGTTATTATTGGTTTTCAAACTCAATCATTTATTATACCCTCGAAACGAACCTTGTGTACTATTGTTATTAAAGATTACACACGACGACGTTTTGGAGGACGAGTACAACCATTATGTGGTACAGGTGTTACATCACGGATTGCTGTTACTTCAAGACCTGCAGCAGCAAGAGCACGGATAGCAGACTCACGACCTGAACCAGGACCTTTAACAGTTACTTCAACTGTTTTAAGACCGTGTTCTTGTGCAGATTTAGCAGCAGCTTCGAAGCCATTTGTGCAGCAAATGGTGTAGATTTTACGAGAACCTTTGAAACCAAGAGCACCAGCTGATGACCATGCTACAGCTTACCATTTGTGCACAATCTGTAATCATAACAATAGTTATTGATGAATGTGAGCAATACCAGATTCGATATTCTTTCACACGACGTTTACGTTGGTTTAGCCAATGTTTTACCTCCTATTTTATTTTAGATTATTTTTTCTTACCTGCAATCGCAACAGCTTTACCTTTACGAGTGCGGGCATTGTTTTTAGTGTTTTGTCCACGGACAGGAAGTCCACGACGGTGACGGATACCACGGTATGAACCGATTTCCATCAAACGTTTGATGTTAAGGTTAACTTCACGACGAAGGTCACCTTCAACTTTGATTGCATCCACTTCACGACGGATAGCGTCTTCTTGATCGTTTGTCAAATCTTTAACGCGGATGTCTTCAGAAACGCCTGCAGCAGCCAAGATTTTCTTAGATGTTGCAAGTCCGATACCGTATACGTAAGTAAGTGAAATTACTACACGTTTATCGTTTGGAATGTCAACTCCAGCAATACGAGCCATGATTTCTCCTTTCTATATTATCCTTGACGTTGTTTGTGTTTTGGATTTGTTGGACAAATTACCATAACACGACCGTTACGACGAATAACTTTACAGTATTCGCAAATTGGTTTAACCGATGGTCTTACCTTCATGTTTTAATCCCTCCAATTATTTCGATTATTTAAAGCGGTATGTGATGCGTCCACGTGTCAAATCATAAGGACTCATTTCAACAGTCACACGGTCACCGACCAAAATACGAATGTAGTTTTTACGGATTTTACCAGAAACTGTCGCCAAAATTTGGTGTCCATTTTCCAATTCAACAGTAAACATAGCATTAGGCATAGTTTCTACAACTTTACCTTCAATTTCAATCACGTCTTCTTTTGCCACGCAAAAGTACCCCCCCTAAAATTTCGATTTGATTTCCTCTGAGCACAGAGGTAACAATTATAAGTCAGACTAAAGTATTATAACATGCTTAAGTCTGATACGCAAGTAAGATTATATAATTATTTAATTGCTGCAATCGCTTTTTTAACATCAGCGAATACATCATCAATGTCCTGGTTTCCTTGAATATCTGATACAAGACCAAGCTCACGATAATGTGCAATAATTGGCTCACCCTGAGCAATGTTTACATCAAGACGACGTTTAACAGTTTCAGGTTTGTCATCTTCACGTTGGAAGAATTCATGTTCGCCACAAACATCACATGTTCCTTCAACCTTAGTTGGGTTGAATACTTTATGGTAAGTTGCACCACATGAGCGACAAATGAAACGACCTGAAAGACGTTCAACCAAGCTCTCTGGATTAACTTCAATATTGATTACACCCGTCAAGTTTAATATCTAGTGCTTTCAATGTTTCATCCAATGCATGAGCTTGCTCAATAGTACGTGGGTAACCATCAAGCAAGAAACCTTTTTCAGCAATATCAGATTCAGCCAAACGCTCTTTAACGATTCCGTTTGTCACTTCATCTGGTACCAATTCACCTTTATCGATGAATGATTTTGCCAAAGTTCCCATTTCTGTTTGGTTAGCCATAGCAGCACGGAACATATCACCAGTTGAGATGTGAGCTACACCAAATTCTTCAACAATTTTGCAGCTTGAGTCCCTTTACCAGCATAGACCACATAATTAAAGATTCATCTTACGAACTCCTTTTTTGTTTTAAATAACTCTATCAAGGTTTAAAAACATTGGTAGAGTTATCTAAAAACAAAAGAGGGACAGAAAGTAACCTTTCTTTCCCTCTCAATTGTTCATGAGAAGACTTAGTCTTCAAGATTCATAAACCAACATACTGACGTTTCAATAGGTAACCTTCGAGTTGTTTCATACCTTCGATACCAGTTGAAATCAAGATCAAGAGAGATGTACCACCAAGCGCGATTGAGCTTGTGAGGTGCATAAACTGTTGAGCCGCAATTGGAGCTAATGAAATAAACGCGAGAAATACAGCCCCGATTGTTGCCAATCTCTTAAGCAATGAAGACATATACTTTTCTGTCTCACGACCTGGACGAACACTAGGAATGTAAGACCCATTCTTTTGAAGATTTTCTGCAGTTTTTTCAGGATTTACTTGGACAAATGTGTAGAAGAATGAGAACAAGATAATCAATATTGCGTAAGTAATCATTCCACTAGGCGTATTATACGAGAGTAGTCCTTGTAAGTGTGATAACCATAACCTTCGAGAAGAATGGAAGAATAGTACTAGGAATTGTTGTAATCGAGCTAGCAAAGATAACGGGAATAACACCAGCTGGATTAACTTTCAATGGAAGGTAAGAACTCGTTGGAGCCCCTTGAACCAATTTATATATTGAATTGGAATTTGATATTCTGCCTGTTGTACAAATGTCGTAAAGAAGACAATCGCCAAACCTACCACAATTAGCAAAGCAACTATGATATATGAACGAGTCAATTCTCCTGACGAACATTGACAAAGAAATCCTCGTAAATTGTTGAGAACATTTTTGGAATAGAAGCAATGATCCCTGAAAAGATAATCATTGACACACCATTACCAAAACCTTTATCTGTGATTTGTTCACCAAGCCATGTCACAATTATGCTACCAGCAGTTAGAATTGTCCCAATCAATAGGTAGGTTGAAACATTTGGTGTTTAACCAATGAAATTGATGAGAGAGTATTAAAACTTGCTGTAATACCAATCGATTGAACAAAGGCTAAAACAAGAGTAATATAGCGAGTCGCTTGATCAATTTACGACGACCAACTTCCCCTTGTTTGCCCCACTCTACAAATTTTGGATAAATATCCATCTGCAAAAGTTGGACAATGATTGATGCTGTAATGTAAGGACTAACCCCCATCAGAAGATAGAGAAGTTATTCATAGCATTACCAGACACCAAGTTAAGCATGTTCAAGAAAGGTAAATCACTTAATTGTTTCAAACTTTCCGCATTGATACCAGGAACTGTTACATGAGTCCCTACACGAAAAACGAAAATAATGAAGATTGTAAATAAAATCTTATTACGAACGTTTTTGACTTTCAATGCGCCTTTTAATAGTTTAAAGAAACATAATGAGTTACCCCTCATTAGATGACTTCGATTGAACCACCTTTAGCAGTGATAGCTGCTTCAGCAGATTTTGAGAATTTAGCTGCTTTAACAGTCAATTTCTTAGTCAATTCGCCGTTGCCACCAAGAACTTTAACGCCTGATTTTTCAGCACGAACGATTCCAGCTTCCTTAAGAACTGCTGGAGTTACTTCTGTACCATCTTCAAAGACGTTCAATTGATCAAGGTTTACAAGTACGTATTCTTTAGCGTTGATGTTAGTGAATCCACGTTTTGGAAGACGACGGAACAATGGAGTTTGTCCACCTTCAAATCCTGGACGTAAGCCACCACCGCTACGAGCTTTTTGACCTTTTTGACCACGGCCTGAAGTTTTACCGTTACCAGATGAAGTACCACGACCTACACGGTTACGGACTTTACGAGAACCTTCAGCAGGTTTCAATTCATGAAGTTTCATTATTATTTTCTCCTCTTTTTGTAAAATGCTAGCGCCTCTAACCAAGTAAGGTAGCTTGTTAGAAACTCGCCTATACATGAAATTCAGTTTAAGTCGTAAGGGAACCCTCACGACTTAAATCAATTTTTATTTAACGTCTTCTACAGTTACCAAGTGAGATACTGCGTTGACCATACCACGGATAGCAGCGTTGTCTTCTTTAACAACTGAGCTATTCAATTTACCAAGTCCAAGAGCAACAACTGTTTTACGTTGTTCTGGTTTGCGTCCGATTGGAGACTTAGTCAAAGTAATTTTAATTTGAGCCATTGTTATCTCCTTTCTTATGCCAAGTCAGATACTGAGATGCCACGAAGAGCCGCAACTTCTTCAGCACGTTTAAGTTGTTTCAATCCTTCAACAGTCGCACGAACGATGTTGATTGGAGTGTTTGAACCGAGTGATTTAGATGTTACATCAGCAACACCAGCCAATTCGATGACGGCACGAACTGCACCACCAGCGGCAACCCCAGCCCCTTCAACAGCTGGTTTCAACAATACTTTCGCTCCACCAAATTCTGAACGAACTTCGTGAGGAATAGTTGTACCAACCATAGGAACTTCGATAAGGTTTTTCTTAGCTGCTTCAACTGCTTTACGGATAGCTTCTGGAACCTCTTGAGATTTACCAGTACCAAATCCTACGCGACCATTACGGTCACCAACAACAACAAGAGCAGCAAAACGCATGTTGCGTCCACCTTTTACAACTTTAGTAACACGGTTGATAGCAACTACGCGTTCTTCAAGTTCTACTGCATTATCTTTAAATGCCATTATTAAGTGTCCTCCCTATTAGAATTTCAATCCGTTTTCACGAGCTGAGTCAGCCAAAGCTTTAACACGTCCGTGATAGAGATATCCACCGCGGTCAAACACCACTTCAGAAATACCTTTAGCTACTGCGCGTTCAGCAACAAGTTTACCGACAACAACGGCTTGTTCTGTTTTAGTTCCTTTAGAAACTTCTTTATCAAGAGTTGATGCACTTGCGAGCGTTACACCCGCTACGTCATCAATAACTTGAGCGTAGATGCCTGTATTAGAACGGAAAATGTTCAAACGTGGGCGATCAGCAGTTCCAGAGAGTTTTCCGCGAACGCGACGGTGGCGTTTTTGGCGGAGTTTGTTTTTATCTGGTTTCGAAATCACAATTTTCACCTCTTAATTATAATGCTTGCTCATGAGAGCTTTTGGTAAAGAGGACAATCCAAAAAGAATTGCCACAAGGATAAAATCCTATTATTTACCAGTTTTACCTTCTTTACGACGTACGTATTCACCAACGTAACGGATACCTTTACCTTTGTAAGGTTCTGGTGAACGAAGGCTACGGATGTAAGCTGCTGTTTGACCAACAACTTCTTTGTTAATACCGCTTACAACGATTGAAGTTGCAGATGGTACTTCAAAAGTAATACCTTCTGGAGCTTCAACTTCGTCTTGGTGAGATTTACCAACTGAAAGAACAAGTTTTGTTCCTTGGAGTTGCGCACGGTATCCGACACCGCGCATTTCAAGTTCTTTTTTGAAACCTTCAGAAACACCAACAACCATGTTGTTCAAGTTTGCACGTGAAGTACCGTGGATTGTTTTGTTTTCTTTTGAGTCGTTTGGACGGTGAAGTGTAACTTCGTTGCCTTCAACTTTGATTTCAATGTTTTTGTTAAACTCACGAGTGAGTTCGCCTTTAGGTCCTTTAACAGTAACAACGTTATCGTTGTTTGTTACTTCAACACCAGCAGGCAAAGTAATTACTTTATTACCAATACGTGACATAGTATTTAATTCTCCTGTTAGATTATCAAGCCACTAAGTGACTAGTTTTCACGGGGATGAGTTTCAAAGAATTAAATCAATGAAACTCGCACGACTAGTTAAACAATCGCGCTTACTGTTAACCTCTTACCAAACGTAAGCGATAACTTCTCCACCAACGTTCTTTTGACGAGCTTCTTTGTCAGTCAAAAGACCTTCTGAAGTAGAGATGATCGCGATTCCAAGTCCGTTAAGAACTTAGGAACATCTTCACGTTTAGAGTAAACACGAAGACCTGGTTTTGAGATACGTTTCAAGTTAGTGATAACACGTTCACCGTTTTGTCCGTATTTCAAGAATACGCGGATGATACCTTGTTTGTCATCTTCAATAACTTCAACGTTTTTTACGAAAACCTTCACGTTTAAGGATTTCAGCAATACCTTTTTTAATGTTTGATGCAGGTACTTCAAGTACTTCGTGCTTAGCTTGGTTAGCGTTACGGAATACGTGTCAAGAAATCTGCAATTGGGTCAGTCATAACCATTTTATATTTTTCTCCTCTTACTAGTAGTTTGAATAATTCACTTGCTAGTTAATGATTGAGCTAGGCTCAGATTGTGTTAAATACATTCAAATTAGATAAACTAACTTAAATGTACCATATTTTTACCAAGAAGCTTTGGTAACACCTGGAATTTGACCTCTGTAAGCCAATTCACGGAAGCAAACACGGCAAAGTTTAAATTTGCGATAAACTGAGTGTGGACGTCCACAACGTTCGCAACGAGTGTAAGCTTGCGTAGAGAACTTCGCAGGGCGTTTGTTCTTAGCAATCATTGATTTTTTAGCCAATTTATTTACCTCCTAGATTATTTTGCAAAAGGCATTCCAAGGCCTTTAAGCAATTCACGACCTTCTTCGTCAGTGTTAGCAGTAGTTACGATAACGATATCCATACCACGTACTTTATCAACATCGTCGAAGTTGATTTCTGGGAAGATAAGTTGTTCTTTAACACCAAGTGTGTAGTTACCACGTCCATCAAATGATTTAGTTGGAACACCATGGAAGTCACGAACACGTGGAAGTGATACTGATACCAATTTATCCAAGAATTCGTACATGCGTTCACCACGAAGGGTAACTTTAGCACCGATCGCTACACCTTCACGAAGACGGAAGCCAGCGATTGATTTCTTAGCTTTAGTAATCAATGGTTTTTGACCTGAAATAAGTGCCAACTCAGCAGCAGCTTTTTCAAGAGTTTTAGCGTTGTTTACAGCTTCACCAACACCCATGTTAATAACGATTTTATCAACCTTTGGCACAGCCATAACTGAAGAATAGTTAAATTTTTCAGTCAAAGCTGGAATTACTTCGTTAGTGTATTTTTCTTTAAGACGGTTAGCCATTTAATACTTTCTCCTTTCCTTCGTGATTAGTCAAGCACTTCGCCTGATTTTTTGTTGTAACGAACTTTTTTGCCGTCAACAACTTTGTAACCTACACGTCCAGCTACACCGTTCTTGTCAAGAACTTGAACGTTTGAAGCGTGGATTGGTGCTTCTTTTTCCACGATAGCACCTTGAGGGTTTTCAGCTGATGGTTTTTGGTGTTTTTTGATGATTGCAACACCTTCAACAACAACTTTGTTTACTTTTGGAAGAGCTTTAAGAACTACTGCTTCAGTTCCTTTGTCTTTACCAGCAATAACGCGAACTTTATCGCCTTTTTTTACAAACATTTGAGTATTTCTCCTATTATTTCTTACGCCCTAATGGGCACCCTGACTATATCAGGGGACTAAGTTTGTGTTAATTCAGATTAAAGTACTTCTGGCGCCAAAGATACGATACGCATGTATCCACCTTCACGCAATTCACGTGCAACAGGGCCAAAGATACGAGTTCCACGAGGAGTTTTGTCATCGCGGATGATTACTGCAGCGTTGTCATCAAACTTGATGTATGAACCGTCTGGACGGCGAGCACCAGTTTTTGTACGTACGATAACAGCTTTAACAACATCACCTTTTTTAACAGCTCCACCTGGTGTAGCTTGTTTAACAGTTGCAACGATAACGTCGCCGATGTTAGCGAATTTACGTCCTGAACCACCAAGAACTTTGATAGTCAAGATTTCACGAGCACCGCTATTATCAGCAACTTTTAAGCGACTTTCTTGTTGAATCATTTCAATTGTCTCCTTTTAGTTTTATTAGATAATAACAGCTTCTTCCACAACTTCTACAAGACGGAAGCGTTTTGTAGCTGAAAGTGGGCGAGTTTCCATGATACGAACGATATCGCCTTCTTTAGCAACGTTGTTTTCATCATGTGCTTTGTATTTTTTAGAATAGTTGATACGTTTACCATAGACTGGGTGGTTACGTTTAGTTTCAACTACAACTGTGATTGTTTTATCCATCTTGTCAGATACTACGCGTCCAACAAGGGTTTTACGTTGATTACGTTCCATTATTAGAATTGCTCCTTTCCCAATCTATTATTTGATTTCAGATTGCACAGTTTTAACACGTGCAATTTGTTTTTTCACTTCGTTCAAACGGGCAGTTTGATCAAGTTGACCTGCTGCAGCTTGGAAACGAAGGTCGAAAAGTTCTTTCTTAAGTTCGTTTTCTTTTTTAGCAAGCTCTTCTTGAGACAAGCCACGAAGCTCAGCAACAAACTTTTTGATTTCTTCAAGTTTCATGTCTTCTCCTTATTCTGCTTCACGTTTCACGAATTTAGATTTAACTGGCAATTTGTGGCTAGCAAGACGAAGCGCTTCACGTGCAACTTCTTCAGAAACACCTGCGATTTCGAACATTACTTTACCACGTTTAACTGGTGCTACCCAACCTTCAGGTGCCCCTTTACCAGAACCCATACGTACACCGATAGCTTTAGCAGTGTATGATTTGTGTGGGAAGATCTTAATCCAAACCTTACCACCACGTTTCATGTAACGAGTCATGGCAATACGAGCAGCCTCGATTTGACGGTTTGTGATCCAGTGGCTAGTTGTAGCTTGAAGACCGTATTCACCGAATGATACTTCTTTACCACCTTTAGCCTCACCGCGCATTTTTCCACGGAATTCACGACGGTGTTTAACACGTTTAGGTACTAACATTTGTTATTTGCCTCCTTTAGTGTTTTTACGAGCTGGAAGAACTTCTCCACGGTAGATCCAAACTTTAACACCAAGTTTACCGTAAGTTGTGTGAGCTTCTTCCCAAGCGTAATCGATATCAGCGCGAAGTGTGTGAAGTGGAACTGTACCTTCAGAGTATCCTTCTGCACGGGCAATATCTGCACCGTTCAAACGACCTGATACTTGAGTTTTGATTCCTTTAGCTCCAGCACGCATTGCACGTTGGATAGCTTGTTTTTGTGCACGACGGAAAGCAACACGTTGCTCAAGTTGGCGAGCAATTGTTTCACCAACAAGGTGAGCGTCCAAATCAGGTTTCTTTGATTTCAACGATGTTGATGTGTACTTGTTTTCCAGTCAATTTGTTAAGTTGAGCGCGAAGAGCATCAACGTTTGATCCACCTTTACCGATAACCATACCTGGTTTAGCAGTGTGAAGTGAAACAATAACTTTGTTTACAGCACGTTCGATTTCAATAGTTGAAACTGAAGCGTCTGCAAGTTCTTTTTGAATGAATTTGCGGATTGCCAAATCTTCGTGAAGGTAATCTGCGTATTCTTTTTCAGCATACCATTTCGCATCCCAGTCACGGATGATCCCGACACGCATACCAATTGGATGTACTTTTTGACCCACGAGTTTACCTCCTTATTTTTCTGACACAACTACTGTTACGTGAGTTGTGCGTTTGTTGATTGGTGAAGCTGAACCTTTCGCACGTGGACGGAAACGTTTCATTGTTGGTCCTTCGTTTGCGAATGTTTCAGATACTACCAAGTTAGCTTTTTCCAAACCAAAGTTGTTTTCTGCGTTAGCGATAGCAGAGTTAAGTGTTTTCTCAACAATGCGAGCTGCTTTGTTTGGAGTGAATTTCAAGATTGCGATTGCATCAGCAACGTTCTTACCACGGATAAGATCAAGAACAAGACGTGTTTTACGAGGTGAAACACGCACTGTACGAGCCATTGCTTTAGCTGAAGTAATTTCTGCCATTGTGTCCTCCTCCTATTAACGACGTGTTTTCTTATCGTCAGCTGCGTGACCTTTGTAAGTACGAGTTGGTGCAAATTCACCAAGTTTGTGACCTACCATGTCTTCTTGGATGTAAACAGGAACGTGTTTACGTCCATCATAAACTGCGATAGTGTATCCGATGAAACTTGGGAAAATCGTTGAACGACGTGACCAAGTTTTAATTACTTTTTTCTTTTCGTCATTTGCTTGAGCTTCAACTTTTTTCATCAAATGCTCATCGACGAAAGGTCCTTTTTTAAGACTACGTCCCATTTTGTAGTTTTCTCCTTTAAATTGAATGTACCACAGCGGCTTGCACTAAGAAGTGCTACCGAGTTGGCGGATGTCATATACTAAGCGACTAAATTATTTTTCGTTACGACGACGAACGATAAGTTTGTCAGATTTAGCTTTCTTGTTACGAGTTTTAAGACCAAGCGCAGGTTTACCCCATGGAGTAGATGGCGCTTTACGTCCAACTGGTGCTTTACCTTCACCACCACCGTGTGGGTGATCGTTAGGGTTCATTACAGAACCACGAACTGTTGGGCGAATACCTTTCCAACGATTACGGCCGGCTTTACCAAGGTTGATAAGTGATTGTTGTTCGTTACCTACAGTACCGATAGTTGCACGACATGTACCAAGAACCATACGAACTTCGCCTGATTGAAGACGAACAAGTACGTATTTACCTTCTTGACCCAAAACTTGAGCAGAAGCACCAGCGGCACGGACAAGTTCAGCACCTTTACCTGGTTTAAGCTCAATGTTGTGGATAACTGTACCAACTGGGATGTTTGCAAGTGGAAGAGCGTTACCAATCTTGATATCCGCATCTGGACCTGAAACGATACGTTGACCTACTTCAAGACCTTTAGGTGCGATGATGTAAGCTTTAACCCCATCAGTGTAGTGTACAAGAGCAATGTTTGCAGTACGGTTTGGATCATACTCAATTGTTTTAACAACTGCTTCAACGCCATCTTTGTTACGTTTGAAGTCAATCAAACGGTAGTGGCGTTTGTGTCCGCCACCTTGGTGACGTACAGTGATACGACCGTTGTTGTTACGACCAGCTTTGTTCTTAAGAGAAACAAGCAATGATTTTTCAGGAGTGCTTGTAGTGATTTCTGCGAAATCCAAAGAAGTCATGTTACGACGGCCATTTGTCGTTGGTTTATAAACTTTAATACCCACGTTAATTTCTCCTTTGATTATTCAGCTTCAGCTGCAAACAACTCGATTGCTTTAGAATCAGCTGTAAGAGTGATGATAGCTTTTTTAGTTTTTGAAGTGAAACCAGTGTAACGTCCTACACGTTTTTGTTTTGGTTTAACAGTTACAGTGTTCACGCTAGCAACTTTAACACCTTCAAATGCAGCTTCAACTGCTTGTTTGATCAAGAGTTTGTGTGCACGTGTATCAACTTCGAAAGTGTATTTTCCTGCTTCAAGAGCAATCATAGATTTCTCAGTGATAACAGGTTTTTTGATTACGTCATACAAATTCATTATGCAAGAACCTCCTCGATTGATGAGATAGCTTCTTTAGTAACAAGAAGTTTATCTGCGTTTACGATGTCAAGTACACTTGCAGTTGCAGGAGTTGCAACAGTTACGTTTGCAAGGTTACGTGCTGAAAGTTCAGCGAATTTGTTTCCTTCTTCAACGATAACAAGTACTTTAGAATCGATGCTAAGAGCTGAAAGAACGTTTGCGAATTCAGCAGTTTTTGGAGCTGCAAATGAAAGAGCTTCAACTGCTACAAATTTATCTTCTGCAACTTTAGCTGAGTAAACAGATTTCAATGCAAGGCGACGAACTTTTTGTGGAAGTTTGTATCCGTAAGAACGTGGAGTTGGTCCGAAGACAACACCACCACCACGCCATTGTGGTGAGCGGATAGAACCTTGACGAGCACGTCCAGTTCCTTTTTGACGCCATGGTTTACGTCCACCACCTGATACTGCTGAACGGTTTTTAACCGCGTGAGTACCTTGGCGAAGGCTAGCACGTTGGCTGATTACGACATCAAATACTACTGATTCGTTTGGTTCGATACCGAAGATAGCGTCGTTAAGCTCAACTGTGCTAACTTCTTTACCAGTTTGGTCAAATAGTTTTACGTTTGCCATTTTTAACTGATTTCTCCTTTCTTATTATTTAGCAGTTTTAACTGCTGATTTGATAGTGATAAGAGATTTCTTAGCACCGACGTTACCTTTGATAAGGATAACGTTTTTCTCTGGGATAACTTGTACAACTTCAAGGTTTTGAATTGTCACACGGTTGCCACCCATACGTCCTGCCAAGTGTTTGTTTTTGAAAACACGGTTAGGCGCTACAGGTCCCATTGAACCTGGACGACGGTGGTAACGAGAACCGTGAGCCATAGGTCCGCGTGATTGACCGTGGCGTTTGATAACACCTTGGAAACCTTTACCTTTTGAAGTACCAGTTACATCAACAATATCTCCAGCTTCGAATATGTCAACAGTGATTTCTGATCCAACTTCTAAGCCTTCAATGTTTTTGAATTCACGAATGAAGCGCTTAGGAGCTGTGTTAGCTTTCGCTACGTGGCCTTTGGCAGGTTTGTTGCTCAATACTTCGTTTGTCGTCAAAACCAACTTGAACTGCTTCGTAACCGTCTGTTTCAACAGTTTTAACTTGAAGCACAACGTTTGGAGTAGCTTCGATGACAGTAACAGGGATAAATTCACCTGCTTCAGTGAAGATTTGAGTCATTCCCACTTTTTTCCCTAAGATTCCTTTTGTCATGAGAAAATATTTCCTTTACTTTAATAATGTATTTCAAAAAGTTTTTTATGAGCGTTTTTTATGCTCAAAAAAGTTTTTAACGAGCGTTTTTTATGCTCAATGAATCAAGCTTTAAATTAAAGTTTGATTTCTACGTTCACACCACTTGGAAGATCAAGTTTCATCAAAGCGTCAACTGTTTTTTGAGTTGGGTTGATGATGTCGATAAGACGTTTGTGTGTACGCATTTCAAATTGTTCGCGAGAATCTTTATATTTGTGAGTCGCACGAATAATTGTGTAGAGACTACGTTCAGTTGGAAGTGGAACTGGCCCAGCAACTGTCGCACCTGTGCGAGTTGCAGTTTCTACGATTTTTTCAGCCGCTGTATCAAGCGTACGGTGTTCGTAAGCTTTCAAACGGATACGAATTTTTTTGTTTGCCATTTTTTCTCCTCTTTCGTCTATTTAAGATAATAGGCTAGCTCCTCAAGAAAACCAACACGGATTGCGTGGCAGTGCAACCAGGCGTGTCGCAACCTCTTGTATCATAGCTAAGCGCTGTACTGTTTACAGCACCATAATATAATAACAAAAGAACCCATTCATTGCAAGGTATTTTTGAAATTTTTCCCTTGTTTTATTTTATTTTTAAACTAAATAAAGAATCCACCTTTCTAGATGAATTCTTTATTAATTATCTCGAGTATAGTCATATCCCATATGCTCATAGGCTTTAGCAGTTGCGACACGTCCTGTTCGTGTACGCATAATAAATCCTTTTTGAATTAGATAGGGTTCATACATATCTTCTACCGTTTCTCGCTCTTCAGCAATATTAACTGATAAAGTACCTAAGCCAACTGGGCCTCCCCCATACATCTCAATCATAGTTCGGAGGATTTTTTGGTCAACGTAGTCTAACCCTTCATGATCTACATCCAGCATAGTCAATGCCTGATCTGCAATCTTATCGTCAATGACACCATCACCCATGATTTGAGCATAGTCTCGCACGCGCTTAAGCAGGCGGTTAGCAATACGTGGTGTTCCACGACTACGCCGTGCTAATTCCAAGGCAGCCTCTGGTGTTATTGTCATTTCAAAGATTTCTGAAGTACGTTCTATGATTTCCTCTGTCAAATCTGGTAACTCATAATATTCCATATGACCATTAATTCCAAAACGAGCTCTCAAGGGATTTGACAGCATACCTGCTCGTGTGGTCGCACCAACCAAAGTAAAGGGAGGCAGGTCTAGATGAACACTACGACTTGTTTCACCTGCTCCAATCATGATATCGATGTAGTAATCTTCCATAGCGCTATAAAGAACTTCTTCCACTGCCATAGGCATCCGGTGAATCTCATCAATAAATAAGATGTCTCCCGGCTCCAAGTCATTGAGTATGGCAACTAAATCACCAGCCTTTTCAATTGCCGGCCCAGATGTTTGCTTCAAATTCACTCCCATCTCATTGGCGATTACAAATGCCATAGTCGTTTTACCCAAACCAGGTGGGCCAAACAAAAGGGTATGGTCTAGAGCCTCATCACGGAGTTTAGCTGCTTCTATAAAAATTCTTTAATTGGTCCTTAACCTTATCTTGACCAATATATTCCTTAAAGTACTGAGGGCGAAGGGTACGCTCCACATACTCCTCATCTCCTAGTAAATCATTATCTAATATTCTTGCCATAGGCTTATTTTAGCAAAAAACAAAAAACTGAGTCAAAATTTGTCCACAAAAAAAGAAGACAACTCTTATCTTCTTTTTTTTATTATTTTTTACCACCCTTAACAGGTTTCTGATTTGCTTTCGCGATAGCCTCTTTAATCGTATTGGTATATAATTTAGCCCCACGGTTAATAGAGTCACTATCGGAGCCAAAGTGAACCCCATCTGTACCATTCCAGATAGAAATATTTTCTTTAGCAACTTGATACCAATCAGCAACCGTCACAAAGTCATATTTCTTAGCCATCTCTAACTCATACTTACGTAACTGAACCAAAGATACGGCTTTACTTCCAGACTTACTACCATTATATGGTGTCACAAAGATAATATGGTGACCCTTAGGTAGATTTTTAATCATTTTATTAATGACCCCTTTATAGTCATCAATCTCATTAACACCACCAGCAATAACAACATCTTTTGCAAGGGCGTTACTATCTGCATAATCTTTAAGTAAATCATTAATAGTTGATAGATTACGGCTGACTACTGCATCTATAGCGACATTATCAATACTTGATTCAATCTGATCTTTCGACCTAAGAGCAACGGAACTCTAGAATTCACTTTCACTCTTTCACACCAAAAGAGGTAGCTTGACTGTTTTCAGCATTGGTACGTGTTAATTTCATCTTCGTCTGAGCTTGTGACAATCCCTTAGCTACCAAATCTTTCTCAAAGTTCCCAACAGCTGGCGCAAAGAGAGAAATGAGCACTGTAATTAAGGTGAGCCCACTGAAGATATAGAGCACAATATGTCGGTAAGGTGTCAAGTCCAAATCTATTCCAAAGAGACTTCCCTTTCTTCCCGCAATAAACGGCTCTATTATATAGTAGGAAAGTGTTGCAAAAACGATTGACAAAATTGTTGTCAGAATGACCGCAATAATATTATTGGTCAATTGACTGAAGATAATATATAGCGGCCAGTGGAACAAATAAACGCTGTAACTGATTTCCGCCAAATAACTAATAAAAGCAGGCTCTGATTTGCCAGGTAGCTTCTCATGGAGAATACGTGCGGAGTAAATCATAACAGCCGTGAACAAACTAGCCAAAACAAAACCAAATAGATAGGTGATGCGTTCCTCAAAATGAAGGACTAAGCCCAACAATAAGAGCAGAGCAAAGCTACCAACCATATAAAGAACTGTCTTTTTAAGTTCCCATAGGCGAACATTTTTCTTAAACCTAGCAGTCGTTTCATACACACCTGAAAGTGTCGCAAGAATCGAACCTAAAAAGAAAGGATAAGCGTGCGTGATTGAAGAAAAATACAAGCGAGAAAAACCTATCAACAAAGAAAGCACTAATAAACATTGATAGGAAGCTCACCATAAAGCAAGCAAGAGATACCATAAAGACTAGGCCTCTAAATTGATTTTGGTGCTTGACACGCTTAGCTAGGAACCAAAGCAAGGCACCCCAAAGAATATAATAGTGAACCTCAATAGCCAGACTCCATGTATGGAGGTAAATGTGCTGGTTAAACTGGTTCTCGTAATTTCCCCCAGTCAGAATCTCATAATAGTTAGTTACAAAACCGATAACAGAGGTAATTGATGCCCCAATACCTGCAATAAAATCATTTCGAACCAAGAGTGCTAAAGGGGTACAAATAAGAACCATCAGTACAAGTGGCGGTACTATACGATAAAAGCGTCGTCGCATAAAACCAAGGTAATCAATGCGATGCGTCCGAGATACCTCATCAATCAAAAGTGCCGTAATCAAATACCCTGAGAAGGTAAAGAAGACATCAACACCGATGAATCCCCCAGGAAGAACGCTTGGAAAAAAATGATAGACAAGAACTAAAAGGAGCCCTGTCACACGAATATAAGAAAACCAGTTAATTCTCATCCTTTAAAAATCCCCTGCTTAAATTTTCCTTTGTAGGTAACCTTATTTTCAGTAGTCAATTTTCCTTGGCCATCGGCTTGCCCAGACTTGAACTCACCTTGATAAATCCAACCCTCATGAGATTTGAAGGTTCCTTGACCATTAAAGGAACCATTCTTTAAATTCTCCCGTGTAGGTATCACCATTGTCATAGGTCAAAGTTCCTTGACCATTCAAACGGTGGTTCTGCATCTGACCTTTATAGGTAATCTTAGTCCCATCAATCTTGATAGAATGTTGCGTTTTTATAGTCACCAAAAACAAGGACAGGGCACATAAAATAATTACCCCTACTGTGATACGCTCAAATTGATTTCGGTCAATATCAATATTTTTAAAATCAAAATCCTTTAGTTGTTTAAAATTCATTGTCTATCCTTAATCCACTGTAGCCAATCTTGGCAAGCTGCAGTTACCAAATTGTATGTTTCTTCAAAATCACCTGTGTACCATGGGTCTGGAACCCCACCAGGTCTAAAGAGCTTAATTTTATCGTCATAACGCCCTGCAGATATCTGTAGAAGATCCTCAACATTTGACTCATCCATTCCCACAACTAAGATCAAAGAACTCAAAATCTGACTGACTAATCTGCTGTGAGCCCTTTGGAAGAGTCAAAAGAAACCGCCATATTTCCTTAAAATCTTTTGAGTTCCTTGGTGAACTGGATTTCCATGTTCCCAAGACGAAGTTGCACGACTTTCAATATGCAAAGACCCATCTTGGTCAAGCGCTTTCATTATAAACTCCGCCATAGGGCTTCGACAAATATTTCCCAGACAAACAAATACAACCTTATTCATTACTCACCTCTTACCCCAAAGCTATTAAGAAATTTGCTCACTTATTCTCTTGGTTACAATTGTTGCTATACTCCTAAATCATGAAAGTAGGTTCTCATTAATTTTCATTTAATTAATCCATATTATACCGAAAAACTAATCAAATAGAAAGGTTTCTCTTCTAATACTATCGAAAAATTGACACGCGTTTTTTTTAACAGTTACCAAGTCATTTAGGACCTTATTATGTTTACTGACTAAAGAAAAAAAGAACCTAGTTTCCTAGATTCTTTATCTTCATTATTAGATATTTGACCAAACACTTTCAAGAATGTTTGTTTGTTCACGTCCTGGTCCTACAGAGAAAGTAGAGATACGTACACCTACCAATTCACCAACACGACGAACATAATTACGAGCATTTTCAGGAAGCTCATCTAAACTACGGCAACCTGTGATGTCTTCTTCCCAACCTGGCAATTCTTCATAGATTGGTTTACAACGTTTCAATTGCTCAAGGCTAGCCGGATAGTAATCAATGCGCTCACCATCAAGATCGTAGGCTACACAAATTTTCACAGTGTCAAGACCTGAGAGAACATCGATACAGTTCAAGCTGAGGTTTGTGATACCTGATACACGACGGCTATGGCGCATCACCACTGAGTCAAACCATCCCACACGACGTGGACGTCCCGTTGTTGTTCCATATTCATGGCCAACTTCACGGATACGTTCACCCACTTCATCAAATAACTCAGTTGGGAAAGGACCATCACCAACACGACTCGTATAGGCCTTACATACACCAACGACCTTGTTGATTTTAGATGGCCCAACACCTGAACCGATTGTAACACCACCCGCAACTGGGTTTGATGACGTTACAAATGGGTAAGTACCTTGGTCAATATCAAGCATAACCCCTTGAGCTCCTTCAAAGAGGACACGTTTACCTGCATCAAGAGCGTCATTCAAGATAACAGATGTATCTGTAACGTATTGCTTAATTTGTTGTCCGTAAGCGTAGTATTCTTCAAAATCTCATCGAATGATAATTCTTCAGCCTCATACATCTTACTGAAAAGACGGTTTTCTCAGCCAGGTTTGTTTCAAACGATCTAGCAAAGATTTCTTTGTCCAAAAGGTCTGCAATACGGATACCTACACGCGCAGCCTTATCCATATAGGCAGGCCCAATACCCTTGTTAGTTGTACCAATCTTATTATCACCTTTAGCAGCTTCTTGCAGTTGATCAAGTTTAATATGGTACGGCAAGATAACGTGCGCACGCGGTCAGAAATACGAAGGCTCTCTGTTGACACACCTTCGGCATGAAGATATTCCAACTCTTTGACAAGTGATTTAGGATTCACTACTACACCGTTACCGATAACAGAGATTTTCTCTGGGAAGAAAATACCTGATGGAATCAAGTGCAATTTAAATTTCTTACCATCGATAACAATCGTGTGACCTGCATTGTCTCCACCTTGATAACGTGCGATCACTTCGGCATCTTGACTTAGGAAATCTGTAATTTTCCCTTTACCTTCATCACCCCACTGGGTACCCACAACAACTACTGATGTCATATTATTTTGATAACGGACAGCTCCACCTTTACGAGGCTGTCCCCACCTTTCTTGAAAAACTTCACGGTGGGAATTTCACCCACAAGTTTTGCGTTACAGTTTATTATATCAGAAAAGAGACTAATTGTTCAACGATGAAATCTTTTATATCAAAATATTCTGACAGTTACAATCCAGATTGCAACTAATTACTTACTATATTTTTTAATCTCTTATCTTATATAGAGCTATCAACTATTTTATGAGTAAATAGTTATAGCAGTTTTTTAACCTTCTTCATATAATGATTAACTGCCTTTGATTCTTTAAAATAATTGTCTTGTCAGAATAATTTTTAACAACTGTATGATATTGCTCGACATATTTTTTGGAACGTCCGTCTAATAAAATCCATTTCACAAATGCAAAATCAAATTTTTCATTACAGTCTTCTGCCATGCTAGGACGTGTCTTTCCCCTATATGTTAAATAGCGCCTAAATGCCCGATAGAGACAATTAACTCTGTTAAAGTTGAAAAAGACAATACAGTCAGCTTCCCTCATACGTTCTTCATAAAGACAGGCCGAGTAATTCCCTTCAATAATCCAATCACGTTGTAGCATAAATGTTGATATATCGTCAGTCATTTCATCAACTGTTCGCTCTTGCCAATTTGATGTAAAATGAATTTTATCTAAATGAAGAACCTCACAATTGTAGTGTTGACCTAAAAAATTTGCCAAAGTAGACTTTCCAGAGCCGCTATAGCCAATGATTGCAATTTTCAACACATGTCTCCTTTTTCAATTCTGTTTCTTGACTATTATCATAACATAAAGCAGATATCTTACGAGGCAACAATTCATGTTTAAACAAGCAAAAAAAGCCTTGTAAATCAAGGCTTTTCCTGTTGTATTTAGATGCCCCCTACATGAATTTGTATGAATTTTTCATATTGAAAATAATCAAAAATGTTGAAATATAAGTTATTTTTAGAAGATACTTGGAGCATTTTTAAATATAATTATTTCAAAATGGGGCAAAAGTGGGGCAAAAACGAATGACTCATAAAGGTTTCCAACTTGCTTTGAAAACCAGGCTTGAAAAAGGCTCGTAAAGCATCGAAATTTAGTAAACGTTAAAACTGATTTACACTTATTGAAAGCATTTCGTATCCAAAATACGGGATTCTTTTTCCATAAAATCAAGAGAGGTTGGGCAAAAACTACAAGTTTACCCTTCTGATTAAAATTTTAATAACCAAAAATAGCTTGGAATCAACGTTTATAATGACGCAATTCTAAGCTATTTTTTATTTTTAAGGTTTCTTGCCTAATCTCTTTATCATTTGGCTAACCTACTCCGATAACGATAATACCTTCAAGTATTACAAACAACAAACTAAACAATGCTTTTTTATTCATGGTAAATACCTCTTTTCGTTTTCTTATATGATATAATATTTTTAATATTTGTGAAGAAATTTCCCTTATAAGCAATTTAGGAGGTGACTAGAATGAAATATGGAAAAATTTTTAAAAAATTTAGAGAATCTCGAGGTTTATCTTTAAAAAATGTTGCAAAATCAGGTCTTTCAAGTTCCCATCTCTCAAGATTTGAAATGATGAGGGCTGATTTAACCATCAGCAAATTTTTTTTAGCGTTAGATGCAATACATATGCCTATCGAAGAATTTGTTTACGCTGTACGTGATTTCCGCAGAGATGACTTTAATGAACTTTTAGAAAAGATTCGGTATTTAGTATCAAATCGTGATATAGACGGAATGAAAAAGCTATTAATTAGCCAAATGGAAAAGAAGGATAAAAAGGAACCTTTCGCTTCATTTAACACAATTTTGATTAAAATAAGATTACAGGATTTATCAGGAGAAACTTATGTAACAGACCAAGAGATTGTTACTATCAGTGATTACTTGTTTTCTGCGGAATACTGGGGTTATTATGAATTGCTACTGTTTATGAATACAATAGACGCTTTAAATCATAACACAATGATGATTTTAGCCAAAGAAATGTGTCATCGTTTGGATTTTTATAGAGATATTCCAAATAATAGACGTTTATTGGCAACTATGTCGCTCAATGCTTATATCACCTGTATTGAACGCAATGAATGGATGGACGCTCTTTATTTTGAAAAACAGCTAAAATATTGTAACTTTTCAGAGACTGAAATGTATGAAAAACTAGTGCTCCATTATGCTAATAATTTATATGATCTAAAGAAAAATAATAATCGACATGCTGTTTTGGAAATGAGAAAATGTATTGCTGCCACGAAATTGGTAGATAGCAATCAAATATCTATAAAATTTGAAAATTATTTACAAAAAGTATTAGATGACATGAGGTGAATTGCGTATAAGGGAAAATATTATCCTCTTCTGATAAGGTTATATAATGAAACTATCAAATAAAGGAGGTGAAAACCATGGAAAAACTTCAGGTGATTGACCTTGAAGAACTTTTAGAGTTCGATCAAGGGTATGTAATTAATGCTAGCTGTGGTCCAAGTCATTCTTGTGGCGGTGGTCGATAGCTTCTTCCGAGATGAGGAGTGATTCCTCATCTCAGTTTTTAGTCTGGAGGATAATTATGATAAAGACAATAGAAACAGATATAGGAACATATTATTTTGATTCTGTTAATTTTACTTTATCTTTGTCACCTATTTCAAAACAAAGTTCACCAACTCTAGATTCTGTTGAAGATGGTGTATTAAAAAAGTAGTTATAAATATTTCTAATAGTTGTAATTTATCTTGTTCGTATTGTTATGCAGATGGTGGTAACTATGGTATGGATAATCGTATTATGGATTTAACTACTGCTGATAATATTATCCAAGAGATAGCAAGTAAAGGAGTTACACAAATCAACCGTCTCATACTTTTCGGGGGAGAACCTTTTTTAAATATAGAATTATTTATATATTTTATAGAAAAATTATCTACATTATTAAATGTAGTGAAAATTGAAACAGTTACTAATGGTACTGTTTTAAATAAGCGTGTTAAAGAAATGCTTGTTAAATTTCATCCTTATTTAACCATAAGTTTAGATGGACCAGAAATTGTTCATGATAGACTCAGAGGAAGAGGGAGCCATCGAAAAACATTACGTTTTATTAATTATTTAAAGAATATTGATTATGAAAATTTTGAAATAGCCTCGACATATACTAGACTTCATCAAAAAAATGGTCTAAGTAGAGAAGATATCTTTCAATATTTTACTGATATGGATGTGCATTTTAATATAAATGATGTTTTTACTAAAAATAAAGTGCTAATTGTGAAAGAAATGGAAAAAAGTTTGGCTGAAAGAAAACAGTTCATAGATAAATCCATTCAACATGTAATCAACAACAATGAGAAGGCATTTATCAGTCCTATTTTATATGATGTATTAATATCAATGATATACAAGAGTACGAATCGTACATTTTGTGATGATATTGACCCTTCGAATACATTAACTTATGATGTAGATGGTAGTAAGAAACTATGTTTCAGATTTTGGGGAACTCACAACAGTCCTAAAGCGGAATCATTTAACAACAAAGATAACTTTGAAAAGTGTAAAAACTGCTGGTGTAGAGGTATGTGCTTGGAATGTGTTGCCAATGTTATTGATGGATATTCTTCTGTAATTAGTGAAGATGGGGAATTTCTTGAATGCTCTAAACCAGAACTGATGGAATACTGTATTAAACAGATTATATATTTATCCAAGGACAGAGAAAAATTATCTAGGTTGGTAAATAATTTTAGGGGGTTTATACGCTATGCTTAGGAGTTATGTAACGAAAAAACATCTCACCTTCTATTTTCTAGCCATCGTCATCACTTGGTTAGAGGCCATTATCACCCCTGCCCTTATCCAGTATATCGTCGCTAGTTTTACCAACCGCCAGTTGCATCTCCTCTGGCAGATTTTGCTCTGGGGGATTGGGGGCAATCTGGTGCTTGTCCTGGGCTTGGCTGGGAAGCGCTATTACTATGCTCGTTTGATGACTGACTTTAAGGTTGGGATAAAACGCGCTATTTTTCGGACTTTTTTATACAGCCGTCAGATTCCTGATGAGGAGGTGCTGTCTGATCTGGAAAATGATGTCCAACAGTTGGAAAATAGCTATATAGAGCCGACCGTCATTATCGTATCCTCGCTAGGTTTTACAGTCGTTTCCATCGCATATGCCCTCTGGACCAATTTCTATCTGGGGTTATTGTTTATCATCTTTTACTCGGTACCAGTTTTGTGTAGCGGACTGGGTTCGAAGCGTTTGGATAGGATTGCGGAGCAAAAATCCCTAGCAAATCAGAATTATATCGCCCGTGTCAACAATATGATTGCAGGTGTTGCTCCTATTCGTCATTATCAGGGCCAGAATTTGTTTTTCAAGAGATTTTCTAAAGACCTAGAACAGGCGTTGCAAGAAGAAGTGTCCTACGAAAAGCAACGGTCACTGAACAGTTTATTTATCAACAGTATAGATGCATTTTGCTCTGTGGCGCCCATTGTGATTGGCGGATTCATGACCTACCAGAACTACCTTTCTGCGGCTAGTTTTGTCGGCATTTATCTGGTCTCCCACAACATCGGCTACCAGTTTCAAGAACTGTCCTACTTTATCAATACCCGCAAGTCTGCCAAGTCCCTCTGCGATAAGTATCAAGACTTGTTTGGAAATAAGTTGGCTACTGACAGCATATTTGACCAATCTGTCTTTCCTATCCAGTTGGAGCAGGTCAGTGTGGAGAAGGATGGGGAGACCATTCTAGCTCCTTGTGATCTGACTATCCACGCTGGGGAAAAGATTGCTATCATCGGAGAAAGCGGAGCGGGCAAAACCACCCTGCTCAACATCCTATACGGGGAAATCCATCCTAGTCAGGGGCAAATTCGTTATCAAGGACGGGAACTAACCAGCTGTCAACTCTATCAGGCTGGTGCCTATATCTTGCAATCTAGTCATGTTTTTGACGATTTATCTGTGGAGGAAAACATCGCTCTGGGACAGGAAATTGACCAGCAAAGAATGGATAACATCTTGCAAGAAACAGGGCTCCTCAGCCTAAAAGGCAAGGTACCCAGCAACCAAACTTTATCAGGCGGTGAAAAACAGCGCCTTGAAATCGCCCGTGCTCTCTATCACAAGCGACAGTTTATCCTAGCAGATGAGGTCAAGGCTAACCTGGACGCCAAAAATCAAGAAAAAATCAACCAGCTGCTCTTTTCACTTCCTCAAGCTGTGGTGGAGGTCATTCACCACTACACCAAGGAAGACTTGAAGCGCTATGATAAAGTGATTCATTTGAAAAAGTAGTTATGCCAATAGTGTCTATAGACAAATTGTATATCTGAAAGGCTCTTTGTCAACTGTCTTGAGTTGATGAAAAGCTAACATCGAGAGAGGACACAATTCGTTCTCTCTTTTCTTATCTTCAAAGTGATAAGAATGCGTTTTTTAAAGTTTTCAAAGTTCCTAAAATCTCATTTAGAACTATTTGGAATTGTGGATACAAAGCAACCATTGACTAAATAATTAATGAATTGAATGAGTATTTAGAGTATTTATTTTTAACTCAAAATTGATTAAAATCTTGCGTAAGCCCAAAGAACTGGGAAGAAGCGACCGTGACGGATATTTGGAGAGAGGATTTATCTAAAAAACTAGAAAATAAGTTATTTCTTTCATAACAGAAAAAGCGAGTTCAAACTCGCTTTTTCTATTTATCAAATAATTCCTTATTTTCAATCAAGAGTTCTAGTGGGGATTTATCTCTTGCTACAATAAAACCAGGTTCATATTGGTTATGAAATGTTCTTTTCTGAGAAGTTGGATCAGATACAACTCATCTCCATCTTCTGTGTATAGCTGGTTGCCTCTTGTTAGGTAAAGTAAATCCTCTAAGTACTGTCCATCAGTTTGTAGAAAATGTTCGATGTATTTGACAGCCTTTAAGATCTCACTTACTTTATCAGAGTATTCATTCGATTCAAGAACACTCTTTTCTAATTCAATCTCCTTACTTGTTCCAAAAAGTTGAGTTGGAGTTGCATTAAAATATTCTGCTATCTTATCTAAATTTGCAAAGGTGGGGTAGCTTTTTTGTTTTTCGTAGTCAGAGATGGATTGTTTACCGATTCCTAAATCTTCCGCAAGTTGAGTTTGACTCACTCCTTTTTCTATGCGTAGTCGTGCCAAATTGGGTCCAAAATTTTGAATAATAAAGGTCATGATGAACTCCTGTTTTTTATTTTAAACTTATTCTATCACCTATAAACTTACAAATCAAGTTTTTAGTTGACTGCTCAAAATATTTTTTAAATGATACAAATAGCTCATCTGTTTAGGAATAGTGAGTGAGGAAGAAGTTGAGGACGAGACTATGACTTATGACTATTCGAAGCCTTGGAGCTAGAAATTGTGTGGACAAGGACAAGGGACGAGCCTGACGGGAAGTCAGGCGAAGTCCTGAAGGCTGCCGTCCAGACAATTTCTAGCCAAGCAAAAGCTGGCTATTCTAACAGCCAGCAAAAAGGTACACTTAGGACAACGTCCAAAGAACGACGGAACGAGCAAACGTTGATTTGACGGTGTTTCTGAGACCTAAAAAATCTAAAAGAAGGGGGGACAATTTTGTTGGTTTCTATACAAGATTTAAGAAGCATTCAAGAACGATGTGAAATAGGAGAATTAGTACAGAGGTTAGATGTCAGTATTGATAGATTAACGGTTATCTGGGATACAGACACGGGTTCCCTAAGACGAATTTTCAAAAATCTGAAACAGGCAATAAGTACAAGAGTTGACTCATTTGAAATACATGATAACGTGCGAGATGATGTCTTTACTTTAGCTAAAGATTTTAATGAGTATGATTCAATCAATATTATATTTTTTCAATTATCCACTTATGGAGGTGAACAATTGATTCGGATTGATTTCAATCCTAACACTTTAAAAGAATTTGATGGAATGAAAGTATGGAGGCAATTAATGTACTTTGCCAGATTGAATTCATTGACGGTACGATTGTCTCGTTTTGATTTGGCATTTGACATTCTCAACAGGCCTGAGATCGTTAATTTGCAACATATTAAAGGTGGTGTTACCCATAAGGTCTTCTATGGTCGAGGGGGCGAATTAGAGACGAAATATTGGGGTTCTAGCGGTAGTAATGTACAAGTTAGGTTATATGATAAGAATAAAGAAATCATTGCTCACAAGCGTGAAGAGAAGCTAGATTTGGCTGTAAATCCGTTTTGGTGGAGACTAGAGTTCCAACTCAGAACCAAAGCGATTGGGGAGGAGATGGTCCAAGATATTATGAATCGACTTGATAATTTCGGATTTTATAAGCTAGATCATATTCGAGTGGAGCAAAGAGCATTTACAATTATCTTTCTCAACAATCCTGAACTGTTGTCATTGGCTTTTCCAAATTTAAAATCAGACAGCATCAAAAAGAAAAAAACAAGAGTCCGCAAACTATTGAGAGAAGAAACGAACCAATTTGCGGAAGAATTAAAAGAAGTATTAATACAGAATCTCCCTAAATTAAATACAGAATTACAACTACTTGTAGGTGAGTTTCTGACTTTAGAAAATCAATAAGGAGGATAACTATGGATAATAATTTAATTAGCAACAAAGAATTAATTGAAATGGGCTATCGCCCTCACACTGCAAATGATATCATCCATCAGGCAAGAGAATTACTTGTATCACGAGGCTATACATTTTATAATCGCAAACGTTTGATGGTTGTTCCAAAAAGTGTTGTAAATGAGATTCTAGGAACAGAGGTGGCGTAATATGGCAAGTGTTCGTTATCGAAAGCGAGGAGATAGTAACTTATGGACCTATGAAATTCGTAACGAAGGAAAAACTGTTGCTCATAATAGCGGTTTTAAAACAAAAAAACTTGCAGAGTCAGAAGCTGAGCCGATTCTGCAAGAACTTCGTTTAGGGAAAAAGAATTTCTAGAGATATTTCTCTTGTCGATCTATATCAAGAATGGCTTGAACTAAAAATTCTACCGAGTAGTAGGTCGGAAGAGACAAAGAAAAAATATCTTCTCCGTAAAAACACAATTGAAAGATTATTTGGAAATAAAAAAGTCACTCAAATTCGTGCGAGTGAATACCAAAGAATAATGAATAAGTATGGTCAAACAGTTGGTAGAAATTTTCTTGGTAGATTGAATACGGGATTCATCAGAGCATCCAAATGGCAATTGCTGACAAAGTTCTAATAGATGATTTTACACAACATGTCGAGTTGTTTTCATCCAAAGAACAACAGATGACAGAAGAGAAATATTTACATACAGAAAAGGACTATCTGGATTTACTTTTAGCAGTAAAGAGAAAATTCGATTACCAACGTTCAATTGTTCCTTATATCGTCTATTTTCTATTAAAAACAGGCATGAGGTTTGGAGAGTTAGTAGCGTTAACTTGGAATGAGGTTGATTTTGACAGAGGATTGTTAAAAACATACAGGAGGTATAATACTCTCTCTCATAAGTTTGTTCCACCAAAAAATAAAACGTCTATTCGGATGGTTCCAATAGACGAAGAGTGTATCAAAATTTTGCGCCTTTTACAAACGGAGCAAGAAAGATCAAACATGGAGTTAGGAATCAAAAATCGATATCGAATGATCTTTCAACATTTTGGATATATTCATTCAGTTCCAGATATTGCAAGCGTCAATAAAGCTTTGAGTGTTCTCTTAAATGAGTTGGACATTTATCCAATTATCACGACAAAAGGAGCACGTCACACCTATGGAAGCTACCTCTGGCACAAAGGTTTTGACCTTGGAGTTATTGCAAAAATTCTAGGGCATAGAGATATTTCAATGTTAGTAGAAGTATATGGACACACTTTAGAAGAGAAAATTTTTGAGGAATTTAATCAAATCAGAGATATCTGGAGAGATTGCTCATAAAAAAATGTGGGGCAAATGATGGGGCAAATGCTCTTAAGACAAGCAAAAAAGCCTTGGTTATCAAGGCTTTTACTGTTGAAGTTTGATGCCCCCTACAGGGCTCGAACCTGTGACCCATGGATTAAGAGTCCACTGCTCTACCAACTGAGCTAAGGAGGCTGGATGCTGTATTGGTACCGATGATCCACGGTTTGTATTGAACCCGCGACGTAAAAAAGCAGGTGGGCGACTCGCTACTAACTTCAGTTGCTTCTGGGTGAGCCAGCCTGCACACTGTTAATAGACCTCTGTCTCCCGATAATACAAAAATTAGTCGGTCAACACTTATATGTGGATTCGTATACCACAGCAATTTCTATGTTTTTATAATACCACTTTTGAAAATTATTGCAAGAGGAAAAATCAATTTTTTTTTGCAATCGTTTTCGTTGATTCCTCTCGTATTACCTAGATAACTTATCGATCCGTTCTTTATTAGCTCCAAGAGCTCTTTCATATTTCCCGGTTTCATTGGGTTGGAAATAATTCACACCTCTTAATTTATCAGGAAGATATTGTTGTTTGACCCACTTTTCAGGATAAGCATGGGGATACTTGTAATCTTGTGCATTGCCCAGTGCCTTGCTTCCAGCATAGTGTCCATCTCTCAGATGACGCGGAATAGGTAAATTCCCTGACTTTCTAAGATCCGCCAGGGCAGCATCCATAGCCATATAAGCCGAATTCGACTTAGGAGATAAAGCTAAGTCAACAACTACATTAGCAATCAAAATACGCGCCTCTGGGAAACCTACTTTCTGTGCAGCTTCCAAAGCTGTAACCGTGTGAACTTGCGCATCAGGATTAGCTAAACCAATATCCTCGTACGCAATCACAGTCAAGCGCCGTGCTAGACTAGGGAGATCTCCCTGCTTCAACCAAACGTGCTGCATAGTGAAGACTGGCATTAACATCAGAGCCTCGAATAGATTTTTGCAAAGCAGAAAGCACATCATAGTGTCCATCACCGTCTTTATCCATAGTAATATAACTGCGTTGTAAGCTATTTTCCACTATGTCTAGGGTAATATGATGCTGACCATTTCCTGAAGCTGGTGTCGACATGACAGCCAGATCCAAAGAATTATATGCCGAACGTAAATCACCATTAGTAGCCGTAGCAATAAAATCTAGAGCATCCTCATCTAACTGGACATCAAAGTCAAAGCCACGCTCCTTGTCCTCTAGAACATTCAAAATAGCTTCCTTGATATCCTCGTTAGAGAGTGGTTCCAACTCAAATATTTGTACACGACTACGGATGGCTGGTGTGACAGAAAAAAACGGATTCTCCGTTGTAGCCCCAATCATGATAATATTGCCGTTCTCTAATAATGGTAACAAAAAATCTTGTTTCGCTTTATCCAAACGATGGATCTCATCTAGAAGTAGAACTAAACCACCTGAAAATTTAGCCTCTTCCGCAATTTCCTGTAGGCGTTTCTTTGCTATCAACAGTAGCATTAAAGGTTCTAAAAGCAAATTTTGTTGTTCCTGCAATAGCACTAGCTATTGAGGTCTTCCCGATTCCTGGTGGCCCGTAGAGAATCATTGACGACAGCATATTCGCTTCTACCATACGGCGAATAATTTTACCTTCACCAACCAAATGCTTCTGACCAATCACCTCTGAAATTGAACGTGGACGCATGCGTAAGGCAAGATTATCTGGCATCTTCTCTCCTTTTTTTAACTGATTTATTCTTATTATAATAAGCATATACTATTTTGTTATAAAAAGAAATTATAAATAGTTCTTGTCAAACCTAAATTCTTATGATAGAATGTTTTGGTATGTGGTGCTAGCACATCCGTAATAAATTCTACCTAGGAGGAAAACACGAAATGGCTAAAGTATGTTACTTTACAGGACGTAAAACTGTTTCTGGAAACAACCGTTCACACGCTATGAACAAAACTAAACGTGCCGTTAAACCTAACCTTCAAAAAGTTACTATCCTTGTTGATGGTAAACCTAAAAAAGTTTGGGCTTCAGCTCGTGCGCTTAAATCTGGTAAAGTTGAACGCGTTTAATCTTATTGGATATTAAGAGAGATGACTTCAGTCGTCTCTTTTTTTGTTCATCGACTTTCCCTTTTGGCTATACTTATGTTATAATAAAGAACTAACAGATAATTCTTATAGAAAGAAGGTGTCAGTATGGGATTTACAGATGAAACTGTTCGTTTCAACCTAGACGACGGTGATAAAAATGAAATCAGTAATACTTTGACAAATGTCTACCGTTCGTTGGCTGAGAAAGGTTATAATCCTATCAACCAAATCGTCGGTTATGTTCTGAGCGGTGACCCTGCTTATGTTCCGCGTTATAATGACGCCCGTAACCAGATTCGTAAATACGAACGTGATGAAATCGTTGAAGAACTCGTTCGCTATTATCTTAAAGGAAATGGAACTGACCTCTAATGCGAGTAATGGGACTTGATGTTGGCTCAAAAACAGTGGGTGTTGCTATTAGTGACCCACTTGGTTTTACGGCCCAAGGCGTTGAAATTATCAAAATTGACGAGGAGGCTGAAGAGTTTGGTTTCGACCGACTAGGCGAGCTCGTTAAAGAATATAAGGTAGAAAAATTTGTTGTTGGTCTTCCCTAAAAAATATGAATAACACTGAAGGACCACGTGTTGAGGCTAGCAAAGCTTATGGTGATAAAATTAAGGAAATCTTTAACCTTCCTGTAGATTATCAAGACGAACGCTTGACAACTGTTCAAGCAGAACGTATGTTAGTTGAACAAGCAGATGTCAGCCGTGGTAAACGTAAAAAAGTTATTGATAAATTAGCTGCCCAACTTATTCTACAAAACTACCTCGATCGAATGTTTTAAGAAAGTGTAATAGAGACCGATTAGTCGAGCGACAATCTAGTGAACTACCAGTCAGAACTTCTAGATTCACCTCACTATTCAGTGCTCTCTACAAAAAGGAGAACAATATGTCACACAATCACGACCACAACCATGATCATGAAGTCATCACTTTAGTAGACGAACAAGGAAATGAAACACTTTTTGAAATCTTATTAACGATTGATGGACGTGAAGAATTTGGTAAAAACTATGTTCTTTTGGTACCAGCTGGTGCTGAAGAAGATGCTAATGGAGAAATTGAAATCCAAGCATACTCATTCACTGAAAATGAAGACGGTACTGAAGGCGACCTTCAACCAATTCCTGAAGATTCAGATGCTGAATGGGATATGATTGAAGAAGTTTTCAATAGCTTCATCGACGAAAACTAAAAAATAATATTGGGCGTAACTAAGCCTAATCATTTACTTCTAAAAAAGAGACTGAAATAGTTTATTTCAGTCTCTTTTTTAGACGGTTTTTTCTTAAATGTAAGAAATAAGAGAGAAATTGACTAAATGGTATTATCTGATATACTTTAAATAAGAAATTTTGGATTTTTCCCTTATTTGTAACTTTCAAAATGACAGCAAAGGAGTTTAATTTGAGTCCATATAACAAAGACAATATCCCAGGATCAGGTAGCTATCAAGGTTATCATCGAAGCCACCCATCAATCTCATACACATGATAAGCAATCTGAAAAGGGTGAAGTAACAATTCAAGGGCGTACAAAAGAATCAACTTCTTATCAGATAGAGAAAAAAACTAAGATTTCACTTCCTTGTAAGCATAAAACACATATCCTTATCCTCAGTCTGATTTTGAGTGCATGTAGTATATCAGTCCCTTGCTTTACAGACTTTTCCAATAATATACAATCCCAAAACCTTTACATTGCAAAAATGTTTGCCAACGGTAGTTTACCCTATTCTGACTTTTTTGCGACAGGTGGGTTCTTCTATTATTTCCTAATTTCTCTGGCTTTTCGTCTGGGGTCTACTCTTTGGTTAATTCCAATACAGTTTCTAACCTACTATCTTTCTGGCAGCTACCTTTACAAGACTGTCATGCACATGACAAACAAGAAGGAAATTGCCACTCTAATTAGTATTATTTTCTATGTCACTAATGGAACACTTGGTTTTGGTGGGCTCTACCCTATCCAATTTGCTATGCCTTTTGTCCTAGGTGCCATCTTCTTCTTAACTCGTTACTTTGCGGGTCACAGTCGTGATGAAGCCTTTATTCTTTACGGTTTTGATGGTGCTACTGGAGCACTCTTTGAAGCTCGAACTCTTATTTTCTGGGTATTGTCACTTGTGACAATCTTCGTTTACAACCTTGTCAACAAGCACTTTGCTCGTGGTTTTTATCAAGTTCTTTGTATTATTTTTGGTAACATTCTAGTATTGTATCTATGTCTTTACTTTATCCTAAATTTACAAATTACATCAGACTATATTAACCAAGTTTTGGTTTACAACTTTACACAACTTGCTGTAGAAAAAAATGACTTTCTACTTACGTTAGCTTACCAAAGTTTTGCTGTCATCGGCTCTGGATTACTTATTGGTGTAGTTACTATAGGTAACCATCTCCTTGGTGATGCTAAAGATAAAATCATTAAATGGGTATTAATCCTTAGCTTTATCTTTACAGTAGTTTACAGCTTGTTCTCTCAAAGTTTTGGACTTTACAGTATTCTCAACATCGTACCTTATGGTCTAGTCTTGACAGCACTTTCTTTGGATGATGCTATTAAAAAGAGAGCGGAGCGAACCTCTCACCGACGTCGTAATGATAACCAAATCCGCACGCTAAAAGTTTTTGGTATCTTCCTTAGCCGTAATTATTTCTTACCTATAGTCGTTTTTGCATTTGCCTTTGCTATACCAATCATCATGTTCCTATTTAATTTAGGAAATAATACTGAACGTAGTACTGTTGCAAATTACCTCGCTAAAAATACCAAAAAAGATGAAACTATCTACGTTTACGATTCATCAGCAAAAATTTATTTGAAAAGTAATCGTAAATCAAGCTTCACCATTTGTTCTTCCTGATCTTAACAGCTAAATCAAGTCATCAAAGGCTCTTTTAGACACTCTTGTTCAAGATTCTGCACAATATATAGTTGTTCAACAAGATACGCAATTGCCTTCTGAGTTTAAATCGACACTTTCAAAAACTATAAAAAGCCCCTGTAAAAGGCGTTGAACGATACACTGTTTACGTCCTAAAATAGGTCGAAAAATCAATATATAGTGGTTGAGATAAAAATACACCACAATATATTGATTTTTTTTTGCCTAGTGCTATAATTAGTAACGAGGTGATTTTTAGATGATTACATTAGAAAAAGAAAAGGTTACAATCAACCCTGATATCAAAGTTATCAAACGTGATGGTCGTATGGTTACTTTTGATTCAAGTAAAATATATGAGGCTATCCTCAAAGCAAGTGAGGCTATTACACCTATCACACCATTAATTGAAGCAAAGTTGGAGGGAATTGCCAACCGTATTGTTGCTGAAATTAATGACCGCTTCTCTCACAATATCAAAATATACGAAATTCAAAGTATCGTAGAGCATGAGTTACTCGAAGCTAACGAATACGCTATCGCTCAAGAATACATTAACTACCGTACCAAACGTGATTTTGAGCGCTCTCAAGCCACTGACATTAATTTCACCATTAATAAACTTGTCAATAAAGACCAGGCTGTTGTTCATGAAAATGCTAATAAGGATAGTGATCTTTACAATACACAACGTGATTTAACCGCAGGAATTGTCGGAAAATCTATTGGACTTAAAATGCTTCCTCCACATGTGGCGAATGCTCATCAAAAGGGAGATATCCATTTCCACGATTTAGACTATAGTCCTTACACACCTATGACTAACTGTTGCTTGATTGACTTCAAAGGCATGTTGGCAAATGGTTTTAAGATTGGTAATGCTGAAGTTGAAAGTCCTAAATCCATTCAAACTGCAACAGCACAAATTTCACAAATCATCGCAAATGTTGCCTCTAGTCAATACGGTGGCTGTACTGCAGACCGTATCGATGAGTTTTTAGCTCCTTACGCAGAACTCAACTACAAGAAACATTTAGCAGATGCTAAAGAATGGGTGACTGAGGAAAAACAGGAAGACTATGCACGTGCCAAAACGCGTAAAGATATCTACGATGCTATGCAATCTCTTGAATACGAGATTAATACGCTTTTCACTTCGAATGGACAAACTCCCTTTACCTCTCTCGGTTTCGGTTTAGGGACAAACTGGTTTGAGCGTGAAATCCAAAAGGCTATCCTACAAGTTCGTATTTTAGGACTTGGCTCCGAACACCGTACAGCCATTTTCCCAAAACTCATCTTCACCCTAAAACGCGGACTTAACTTGGAACTTAACTCACCTAACTACGACATTAAACAGCTAGCACTTGAATGTGCAACAAAGCGTATGTATCCAGATGTCCTATCATATGACAAAATCGTTGAATTGACGGGTTCCTTTAAAGCTCCCTATGGGATGCCGTTCCTTCCTACAAGGGTGGAAGGATGAAAATGGTGTTGAAGTTAATTCTGGACGAATGAATCTGGGTGTTGTAACCCTTAATCTTCCTCGAATTGCCCTAGAATCTAAGGGAGACCAAGATAAATTTTGGGAAATTTTTGAAGAAAGAATGGGAATTGCCAAAGATGCTCTCGTTTACCGAGTTGAGCGGGTAAAAGAAGCTACACCTGCCAATGCACCTATTCTTTATCAGTATGGCGCTTTTGGTCAGCGTCTGCGTAAATGCGACAGCGTCGACCAACTATTCAAACATCGTCGTGCAACTGTATCACTTGGTTATATTGGGCTTTATGAAGTAGCATCCGTTTTTTATGGTAGTGACTGGGAAACTAATCTAGAAGCCAAGACATTTACTTTAAATATCGTTAAAGCTATGAAAAATGCTTGTGAAAGTTGGTCTGACGAATATGATTATCATTTCTCTGTTTATTCAACACCATCAGAGAGTTTGACGGATCGTTTCTGTCGTTTGGATACTGAAAAGTTCGGTGTCGTGACTGATATCACAGATAAAGAGTATTACACCAACTCTTTCCACTACGATGTTCGTAAAAATCCAACACCATTTGAAAAATTAGAATTCGAAAAAGCTTACCCAGAAGCTGGTGCAACTGGTGGATTCATCCATTACTGCGAATATCCAGTCCTCCAGCAAAATCCAAAGGCACTCGAAGCTGTCTGGGACTTTGCTTATGACCGTGTCGGTTACCTCGGAACGAATACTCCAATTGATAAATGCTACAAGTGTGACTTTGAAGGGGATTTCACTCCAACAGAACGTGGGTTCATGTGCCCTAACTGTGGCAACACAGATCCTAAAACAGTTGATGTTGTTAAACGTACTTGCGGCTATCTAGGAAATCCACAGGCACGCCCAATGGTTAAAGGACGCCACAAAGAAATCTCTGCCCGAGTCAAACACATGAACGGTTCAACCATAAAATATGGTGGCAAACATCTCTAATAAGACCTAGAATGCATTATAATAAACTAGAAGCAGCTGGATAATACCCTCCAATTCCCTCCAACTGCTTTGCTTATTTCAGTTTTTAGAAAGGAATATAATGGGAAAATATCAATTAGATTATAAAGGTATGCAACAGGTGGAACGTTACCACGAAAATGCAACCGTCAAAATGACAAAAGCATCCAAGCCCTTTAAAAAAGCTGGAAAGAAGAAATAATATGATCTTACGCCGACCGAGCCAAACAGATAAAGAAGCTATCTTAGAGATGATGGCTGAATTTGAAAGGAGCAATCTGCTCATGATGGTGGATTTTGGAACACCGACAATTTTGTTTATGAAGAGTGGCTAGAAGAAAATCTTCAGTCAGAAGCAGGACTCTAATATCCCCTGAAAACTGGGTTCTGCTATACAGCTGGTCAGTTTCAACGAACTCAGGTCATGCCTCTTGGTTTTCTACATCTTCGTCTTCGTTTAAAATGGGCGCTTACTAGAAAAGGTGGTCATATTGGCTACTCCATCCGTCCATCTGAACGTGGCAAGGGGTATGCAAAAGAATCTCTCCGTCAAGGCCTGCAAGTAGCCAAGGAGAAGAATATTCAGCGTGCTCTGGTCACTTGTAGCACAGAAAATCCAGCCAGCCGAGCTGTTATATTAGCCAACGGTGGTCAACTAGAGGACATTTGTAACGAAACTGAGCGCTATTGGATAGATTTGGAGTAGAATCATGACATGGAATACACCAAAACCACAGGAATGGAAGTCCGAAGAGCTTAGCCAAGGACGCATTATTGACTATAAGGCTTTTAATTTCGTTGATGGTGAAGGCGTGCGTAACTCCCTTTACGTCTCTGGTTGCATGTTTCATTGCGAGGGATGCTATAACGCTGCCACCTGGTCCTTTAAGGCAGGAATTCCCTATACTAAAGAACTTGAGGAACAAATCATACAAGATTTAGCACAACCCTATGTGCAAGGTCTCACACTACTGGGTGGAGAACCTTTTCTAAATACTGGTATTCTAACTCCCTTAGTCAAGCGTATCCGTAAGGAACTACCCGAAAAAGACATTTGGTCTTGGACTGGTTATACTTGGGAGGAGTTGATGCTTGAAACTCCTGATAAACTAGAACTTCTTCAACTCGTTGACATTCTCGTTGACGGCCGCTTTGACATCACTAAAAAGAACCTTATGCTCCAGTTTCGAGGATCATCTAATCAACGTATTATTGATGTCAAAAAATCTCTTGATCAAGGAAAGGTTGTTATCTGGGACAAGTTGAATGACGGTCAAAATAAACTATGAGCAAGTCGATCGTAAAGACATGATATAAAAAAGTCTGAGTTTGTAACTCAGGCTTTTTTAACTTTTCTTACAAAAAACAATTCACTATCAGAAGATAAATCCTTACGATAGTAAAAGTCATCAAAGGATAAGTCTCGTAAGGCATCTATGGTTTGACAACTTTCCTCCATTACAGCTGTCAAAAAAGCTCCTCTAGCCTTTTTAGAAATCGTTGAGTGAGTCTTAAGAACCCCATTGCGGTCTTCCATAAAACTAACCGTGAATAACTGCTTACGAAGAGTTGGACTAAAAACATCCTCAAATTCACTTGAAAGCAAGGAAACAACTGGAACTTGACTATCTTCTAGGAATTGGTCATATTCAGCACGCCAATAATTTTTTAAGGACTGACCATCAACCTTAATCTTCGTATGAAAGTCATGACGATGTTCTTGAATCGGGTAAAAAGCAGGAATGATTCCATAAAAAGAAGATGTGATAAATACTTGGTGACTGAGGAAATCTTTTTCACATGTGGATAAGTCCTTGCGTTTAATGTAAAACGATACATCAGTCCGTTAAAAAGCTCGACAGCTGGGTAATTCTTCGCTTCACCTGCTAAAATTGCATCCCAACGCTGCTTTTCTTTCTCAGCCTGTTCAGGCTTTATTTTATAAGCTATGGATAATTCATCTGTGGACAATTTTGCCATTTCTGTTAGAATAGCTTCACTCTTTTCAGATAGTTTTTGGGAGGGGACTTCCTTACTGGGCTTCATTTCTTTTGCAGTTGGAATTAAAAATTTAATCATATTGTTATTGTAAAGCCATGCTGGCATTTCGTCAAGAATTCTCTCTAGTAAAAAAGGAAGCAAACAGTCGTCAACTCCCTTCTTTATTAATCATCTAAATCAACAAAACGACCTAGAATATGTACATTTTCTGCGATAGAGACAAAAGCTTTAGGATCTGCTTTTCTCATATAATGCTTGAAGTCAGTATACTCTTCACGGGTAATAATAGCTAGCAATACTGCTTTCTTTTCGTGATTATAAGTTCCTTCCGCATCGTTAATCATCGTTACACCACGGTGAAGTTTCTTACTGGATCATCCTTATAACTGGATCAGGATTACTTGTGACAATCATGGCTTGCATTTTCTTCTGTTTAGTGAAAATTGCATCCGTTACTCGACTAGAAATAAAAATTGTAACCATAGAATAGAGAGCGTATTTCCAGCCAAAAAGAATACCTGCAAAAATCATGATAATCCCGTTGACAATCAAGGAGATATTACCAACATCACGGCCTGTTTTCTTACGAATAGTGAGATAACGATATCCGTCCCTCCACTAGAGATACGTGATTTTAAACCGAAACCAATCCCTGCTCCCATGACCAGACCACCAAAAATAGCATTTATCAATGGGTCCTCCGTTAAGGTCACATGAGGCATCACCTGAATAAAAAGGGAACTCATTGTTACCGTAATGAAGGTGAAGATGGTAAATTTGTGGCCAATCTTATACCAAGCTAAAATCAAGAGAGGTATATTAATCGCATAGAAAGTCAATGATACTGGTATCTCAAAGCCCAAAGTTCTAACACTCAATGCCGATAAAACCTGCGCCAAACCTGTTGCTCCACTGGAGTAGACATGCCCAGGTTGAAAGAAGAAATTACAGCAATTGATGACAAGAGCCCATAGAGTACTTGACGCTGAAAATTTTTCAGTATATTTTTCACGGGAAATACTACGCCGCTTGTAAAACGCCCATTTTCTTGCAGATTTTCTCTATATACTTAACATATTTATGAAGAGGTGCTTATTCATTATTTCTAATTCTACATGAAGGGCAAGTTCTTCCAACTGTTTATCAGCCACAAGACTTGGAGCCTGAGTCATAGATCTGATGCCTTATTATTTTTAGGCAATCACTTCACGGATATTATCTTTACCTGCAAGAAGCATAACAAAACGGTCAAGCCCGAGGCCGCCACCATGTGGTGGGAAACCATAGTCCATAGCTTCAAGAAGGAATCCAAATTGCTCATAGGCTGATTCTTCAGAGAAACCAAGGGCTTTCAACATACGTTCCTGTAGGTCTTTATGATTGATACGTAGACTACCTCCACCAAGCTCATAACCATTCAAGACAATATCATAAGCTACAGCACGTACCTTGGAAAGATCTCCTTCAAGCTCTGCTGCAGAATCTTCTGTTGGCAAAGTAAATGGGTGGTGGGCGGACATATAACGGCCCTCTTCTTCAGACCACTCAAACATTGGCCAATCAACAACCCAAAGGAAGTTGAACTTAGTGTTGTCAATCATGTCAAGTTCTTTAGCAATTTGATTACGCAAAGCACCAAGTGTGTTATTAACAATTTCAAGTGTATCTGCTACAAAAAGAACTAGATCATTCTCTTCAAGGTGTAAAGCATCTGTCAACTTATCTTCAATACTTGTCAAGAATTTAGCAACTGGACCTGCTAGAGCTCCGTCAGTCATCTTAACCCAAGCAAGACCTTTAGCGCCAAATTGTTTGGCAAACTCTGTCAACTTGTCAATACTTTTACGTGAGTATTTGTCTGCATTTCCTTTGACAACAATTGCCTTAACAGCTGGTGCCTCAGCAAACACTTTGAAGTCTACACCCTTGACAACCTCTGTCAAGTCTTGTAAAAGCATGTCAAAGCGTGTATCTGGCTTGTCAGAACCATAGTTATTCATGGCATCATCATAAGACATGCGTGGGAATGGTAGTGTAACGTCAATCCCTTTAGTTTCTTTCATAACCTTAGCAATCAATCCCTCTGTAATATCTTGGATTTCTTGCTCATTAAGGAAAGAGGTTTCCAAGTCAACTTGTGTAAACTCAGGTTGACGGTCTCCACGCAAATCTTCATCACGGAAACACTTAACAATTTGATAATAACGGTCAAAACCAGCATTCATCAATAATTGTTTAGTGATTTGAGGACTTTGCGGAAGAGCGTGTGGCCTAACACGGCTTGGAACCAAGTAATCACGAGCACCTTCTGGTGTAGATTTTGTCAACATTGGTGTTTCAACATCGATAAATTCAAGTCATCAAGATAATTACGATGGCATGAGTTACCTTGACGGAGCTTAAAGTTTTCCAACATCTCTGGACGACGAAGATCCAAGTAGCGGTAACGCATACGTGTATCATCACTAGCCTCAACACCATCTTTAATTTCAAATGGTGTTGTTTTGGCAGTATTAAGGACTTTAAGGTCTTCAACTTTAAGCTCGACAGCACCTGTAGGCAAGTTATCATTAGCTTGTTCACGCGCTTCAACAGTTCCTGTTACTTCAATAACAAATTCGCTACGCAAACTTTCAGCTGTTTCAACAACATTAGCATCCGCATTTTCAGGGTTAACAACCAACTGCATCAAACCTTCACGGTCACGAAGATCGATGAAAATCAAACCTCCGAGGTTACGACGGCGAGATACCCAACCTTTCAAAGTAATAGTAGTTCCGATGTGTTCACTACGAACACGTCCTGCATACATAGAACGTTCCATAAATACACTTCTTTCGTTAATTTTTTAGTCTTAACTATTATAGCAAAAAGCCCATCAAAACCCCACCCATTTCAGGTTAGAATTTAATAGACTTTCTTTTTTATAAAACTATTTACCAAATTGTTTAAACAATTCACTAGTATCCACATAATCCTCAGCAAACTCTTCAAAATCTTCAAAACGATAATCGGCTATTTCTAAATCAAGTAAACTATTCCAACGGAATCCATAAACATCCTCAATGATAACACTAAGTTCATCAGTTTCCTCGTCTACCTGCCAGCCCAAATAGCGTTCCTGGGTTTCAAAATTCAAAACTACATCTTGACAATCTTGGCGCCAAACTTGACCAAGCAATTGTTGACACATAGCATGATCACTCGCAGGTTCATCATTAAACCACGTAATCTCATGTTTATCGAGAAATGCAATCAACTGCCAAAACTGTTGTTGGAAACGAATGGGCATACTACGATCAAAAGCCAAACTGAACTTTTCACTCCGTTTGAGCATATCAACTATACTAACCATATGCCCCCTACTTTTCTAACTGTTCGAGGACTGCTGCAAAGTTTTTAGTTAGCTCTTCGAAACTTACAGTAACTTCCTCACGAGTAGCATTATTTTTGACCTTAACCAGACCTGACTCCACTTCACTCTCACCTAATGTGATAACCGTCTTGGCCTTGAAGGTATCTGCTGACTTAAATTGCGCCTTAATCTTACGTCCAAGGTAATCACGTTCAGCCTTAAATCCTTGATAGCGGATAGCTTGAACTAACTCAAGAGCTTTGCCATTGGCACCTGAACCAAGTACTGCAATGTAAACATCCAGACTTTCTTCCACCGGAAGCTCAATACCTTGTTTATCAAGAACCAAAAGCAAGCGTTCTAAACCAAGTCCAAAACCAAAACCAGCTGTTTCTGGACCACCGAAGTATTCAACCAAACTATCATAACGACCACCTGCACAGATTGTCAATTCAGACTTATCAATAGTGGTAATAAATTCAAAAATCGTGTGATTATAGTAATCAAGACCACGTACCATATTAGTATCAATCACGTAAGGAATGTTAAGACTATCGAGCATGGTACGTACTTCGTCAAAGTGCACTTGACTTTCTTCATCTAAATAATCAAGGATAGATGGAGCATTTTCAACTGCAACCTTATCTTCTTTTTCTTTTGAATCGAGTACTCGCAAAGGATTTTCATCCAAACGGCGTTGACTATCTTTTGACAAACTTTCGCGCACGCATTGGTGTCAAGTAGTCAATCAAGGCCTGACGATAAGCCAGACGACTCTCAGTATTTCCAAGGCTATTCAAATGAAGGGTAACATCCTTAATGCCAAGCGTATTAAAGAGCTGGTAGGCCATAGCAATGGTTTCAACATCTGTTGCAGGATTTTTTGATCCAAAGCACTCTACACCCAGTTGGTGGAACTCGCGCAAGCGTCCTGCTTGAGGACGTTCATAACGGAACATTGATCCAATATAATAAACTTTAACAGGTTTTTGGACCTCTGGCGCAAAGAGTTTGTTTTCTACATAAGAGCGTACAACCGGTGCTGTTCCTTCTGGACGAAGTGTAATATGACGGTCTCCCTTATCATGAAAATCATACATTTCCTTAGTAACGATGTCAGTTGTATCTCCTACTGAACGAGAAATAACCTCGTAATGTTCAAACATAGGTACGAATTTCACCATAATTGTATTTCTTTAAATGTTTCACGTGCAACATTTTCTACGTACTGCCATTTGGCACTATCCCCAGGTAAAATATCCTGCGTTCCCTTAGGTTTTTGAAGTTTCATAATGATGATACAGGCCTCAAATAGACCTGCCCTCCTTTTCCGTTATTACAGATATAATCACTCTATTCTATCATAATTTACATAGCTTTTGGGAAATGGTGCAGGTTTTTTCAACGTAAGAAAGAAATAGACCTCTGGGTATATATAATGGTCAAGCTTACTCATCAACAAACAAGTAGTGAAATTATTAGGAGCTCTCCTTTTCCCAAAAAACTGTAGAATTCTTTGTTTTGTCTCTTTATCTTCCACGAAACTTTTTCTTGCTATTAAAAATAGGACAGGCTTACCCCATCCTATACACTCTTCCTATTATGACCAAACCTTATCAGTAATAGTTTTAATCAATTGCAATTTATTCCACTCGTCTTGCTCAGTCAAGATATTACCTTCTTCAGTTGAGGCAAAACCACATTGAGTTGAGATACCAAGGTTCTTAAGTGGTACAAGCTCAGCCGCTTCATGGATACGAGCAATGACAGCATCTACATCTTCCAAAGCTGGATCCTTAGAAGTAATCACACCAAGTACCAATTCAACATGATCACGGTTATTCCAAATCGTTGGAAGTGGTGCGAAGCTACCCGAACGCGCATCATCGTATTCCAAGAAGAAGATATCATAATTCAATTGACCAAGATATTTTGCTACTGAATCATAGCCCCCTTCAAAAAGATAAGTTGACTTAAAGTTCCCACGACAAATGTGAGTAGCCAAAGTCAAATCCTCTGGAAGACCTTCCAAAGCTTTATTAATAGTGTATACATCATCCTCAGCAATTTTTGCCAACTCAGCTGTTTTCTCAGGATTATTTTTTTCATTCTCAAACTGTTGAATCAAATAACCCCAAGTCGTATCATCCAACTGCACATAACGTGCACCCAAATCGTAGAAATGTTGGATGGTATCATGGTAAGCTTTAGCCAAATCATCAAGGAAATCTGTCCATGAATCATAGTAATCAGCATAAAGATCACTACGGTGGTCACGGTTAATGATGAGTGATGGACTTGGAATAGTTACTTTTGGAGTGATTCCTTCAGGAGTCACTGATTTAAGATATTCAAAGTCACGATAGAAAGGATGATTAGGATTTTCGGCAATTTTATCATTAATACGAACGTTAGTTGTACGTGTCTTAGCTCCATGGAATTTATATGAATCTTCTTGTTGGTAAGCTTCAAAACCAGTTAGGTTCCATAGGAAGTCAAGGTGCCACCAAGAACGACCAAATTCACCATCAGAAACGACTTGAAGGCCATTTTCTACCTCATGATGAACCAATTCCTTAACCAATTCATCTTGTACTTTCAACAATTCCTCTTGCGAAATCTCACCATTGGCAAATTTTTCACGTGCTTCTTTTAAAGCTTGTGGACGAAGGTAAGAACCAACATGATCAAAATGATAATGAACTTTACTCATAGTTATTTACTCCTTTTTATTCTTTCACTTAATGTTATAATAATAAGCCTATTCTAGCACTTGCTGTTATAGCTGTGAAATATGTATTTACTATCATTATATATAACTTTTAACTATATATATTGATAAAAAGTTTTTGTCAAGTAACTTTACTTTACAATAAAGATATGTTATTCTGTTATAGTTGATTTAAAATCAAGAACATAACATTAATTCGGAGGAAATAAAGAAATGGCAGTACCTGCACGTCACACTTCAAAAGCGAAGAAAAACAAACGTCGTACACACTACAAATTGACTGCTCCATCAGTACAATTTGACGAAACAACTGGAGATTACTCACGTTCACACCGTGTATCACTTAAAGGATACTACAAAGGACGTAAAATCGCTAAAGCTGCATCAGCTAAATAATAGAAGGGAGATACCATGCGCGTAAATATTACACTTGAACACAAAGAATCTGGTGAACGCTTGTACCTTACTTCAAAAAACAAACGTAACACTCCAGACCGTCTTCAATTGAAAAAAAATACTCACCAAAATTGCGTAAACACGTAATCTTTACTGAGGTGAAATAAAGATTCAATACGAATCAATAGAAAAGAAAAACGCTGATTTCAAGCGTTTTTTCTTTTTGTCAAATTCTATATATTGAACTGTATTTCAATTCAATCTCTACCTTTTTCTCCACCTTTTTCTTAATTGATTTCTGTTCATACTGAGCCAAGTCAACTTAATCATGATTAAATAATAGCAATATATCTTGTCTAATACTTTTCTTATAATTAATATACTCGGTTAATGTCATAATTGACAAATTTCCAGATTTATCTTCAACAATATACAAATCATTTAGACCTTCATTGCTATTGTTATCGAGAATACATTTTGCTTCGATATTCCTGACTATGGACTCCTGTAGTCCATAGTCAGGAATATCACTAACTCTAGATATATTGTTCCTTTATCGGTATTAGATTTAATGGTCAGTTTAGCAGGTTTTTCATTTTGTTTAGCATCAAGTATCACTACGTTCTTTTTTTTTATTTTAGAAATAATCTTAATAATAATATCTTTCAAAATATCTACACATAGAGCTATTTCAAGTTCATTTAAAAAGTCATTATTAACCAATATCTCAATAAAAGAATAGAACGAAGCTTGAATCTGATCATCCCTAAGGAAAGCAACTTCAATATCATTACTTTTTAATCGTTCTTGAATTTCTAACTGTTCGTCAACTGTAAAAAGATCTGGAGCTTTAATTAGTATTCCCTTTGTCATAAATACCCTTCCTTGGATTAATTAATAGAACTAATGTCTAATTATCAATATTAACACTCTATTCTTTCATTCCTGAGAACACTTCGATATGATTTCCTAGTATTTTTATATCTACTGGCAGTTTATCTGACTTATCTCCATCAACATCTGATTCTAACTCAACATCTGAAGAAATCTTAATATTGCATACTTTGATATATTCGATATTATTATTTTCTACTATATCCCCTTTTAACAAATCTGGAATAATAGATGATTTAGAAATGATGGAGGCATCTTTTAAAATTAAAATATTTCCATATCCATCTCTATTTTCGTCGAATAGTTTTTTGTTTGAATAGTAATTTGATAAGAGAACTAATACCTGACTAGCTCCTCATTCATAATTGCCATTTTCGGTTTCAATATGAATATTAAATACACTGTCTGTCATAACGGACTTCATCGTTTTGATTGCATATGCAAAGATACCATACTTTGTTTTATCTTCAATATCAACATTATGAATAGTTTCTGGTAAAGATCCAACACTAAAGATATAGCCAAAATAATTGTGATTAGCCTTTCCAACATCAATAGTACTCGTAAACTTGAAACCAAGTTCCTTAATGGCTTGAGCAATATCTTAGTTGATTTCTAAAAGCTTTGTAATTAGATTTCCAGTTCCACCAGGAATAATCCCTAGTTTTGGAATGTGATTCTTTTCAGAAATCCCTGAAATAACCTCGTTTACAGTACCGTCTCCACCAAAAACAATCACTGCATCATATTTTTATTCAGAGGCATTTTGGGCAAAATGAGTCGCATCTTTGGCTTTTTGAGTAATCTTAGTCTCAACATAGTCAAAGTACTCTTTTACCTTACTCTCCAAGCTCTCTTTATAATCTAATGCTGTTTCTCCTCCAGAAGTTGGATTAATAATAATTATTACTTTTTTCATCGATATTTTCTCCTAAGGACAACTAGTCACTTTACTTTTTCAGCGCTTGCTTGTGATTATCGAATTAGTATTTCACATT